>JAEEGG010000487.1_pt1 | contig 131037 bp, 112 predicted proteins | sample 9134161 | NCBI WGS metagenome assembly JAEEGG01 (sample SAMN16246543, study PRJNA631951) | gut metagenome | biome: gut microbiome; feature: rumen; material: CR-attached | host: Bos | place: Iran: Karaj | collected 2018-10
ACTTGGCTGGTTCAGGCTCTCGCCCATTGACCAATATTCCTCACTGCTGCCTCCCGTAGGAGTTTGGACCGTGTCTCAGTTCCAATGTGGGGGACCTTCCTCTCAGAACCCCTACTGATCGATGGCTCGGTGGGCCGTTACCCCGCCGACTACCTAATCAGACGCATCCCCATCCCTTAGCGATTAATCTTTGCTTCATTTCAGATGTCCTCTACGAAGAACATAGGGTATTAATCCGACTTTCGCCGGGCTATCCCCTACTAAGGGCCAGGTTGGATACGCGTTACTCACCCGTGCGCCGGTCGCCATCAGTCTTAGCAAGCTAAGACCATGCTGCCCCTCGACTTGCATGTGTTAAGCCTGTAGCTAGCGTTCATCCTGAGCCAGGATCAAACTCTTCATTGTATAATTTTTATCTCTGCGACAGAAAAATTATACGAGACTTCGGCGTCGCTCGGAAATGCTCAAGCTAGCTTGGCATCTCACTCGCTCCTAGAAGCCTTGTAAATCTCTCTATCGACGTTTATCTGTCTCAGAACAACTATCCAGTATCAAGTTAAAAGCACCTTGTCAATATCTTGACGGCTTGTTCTCTCTACCCAAGTACCCATATCAAATACAGGCACTCGCTTCTTGTACTACTTCTGTCTATGTAAATCTTTCAAAGAACTCTTTCCAATCGCGCCTTGCGAGACCGCTTTCTCGTTTAGCGGGTGCAAAGGTACGGATTTCTCACGAACCGGCAAAACTTTTCAGGGAAAATTTTAAGTTTTAAGGCGAAAATTCTACAAGTCTTGATACAAATCAATTAAGATTACGTCTATACCTTATTATATATAATATATGAAGGACGAACGGAGATAAACGTGGCTATGGAAGAATACATGAAAAAGCAAACGGGAAAAAGGACAAGCGTTAATTTCTGATAAAACGATGGTTGTTGAAAGGAAAATGCGTACCTTTGCATCACAAAACAATAAGAAAGTATGAGAAAGACTATAATCGGAATGATAGCACTCGCCTGTATGATACTGGCAAGTTGCGGAAATTTAGGAGCCATGATGAGTGGCACAGGAGTGATTAATGCTATAACAAGCGTCATCGGACTCGACAAAGTAAGGGTCCAGGATCTTATTGGCTCATGGAAATATGGAGGCCCAGGCTGTGCATTCATGAGCGAGAATCTCTTGGCAAAAGCCGGTGGTGAAGTAGCAGCCGTCCAGATTGAAGACAAATTGAGACCTTATTACCAGCAAGTAGGGCTGTCCTCCAGCAACACCTATATCATATTTAAGGAAGATGGCACTTTCTCATCTAAGATAGCAGGCACCCCATTCAGTGGTAACTACACTTTTGATGAAGCCACCCAAAAGATTACACTCAGGGGACTGTTTCTATCAGTGAACTGCTATACCAAGAGAGAAATTAACGGCATCTCAATCTTATTTGAAGCAAACAAGTTGCTGACTGTACTGCAAACCATGTCGGCACTTAGTGGTAATAAAGACCTTCAGACGATAGGCGATTTAAGCAAACAATATGACGGTGTGCGTATCGGCTTCGACATGACAAGATAATTTTTCTGCAAAAATATGCATAAATATTTGGTCGGGTGCAAAAATATTATTACTTTTGCACCCGAATTTTGAATAAATATCCAATATGAAAATTAAGAACGACAGATTAGAGGCTCTGCGCCTCATCATCTCCAGCCAGCAATTAGGCAGTCAAGATGAGTTATTGAGCGCCCTCCAGAAAGAAGGTTTTAAACTCACGCAGGCCACTTTAAGCCGTGATCTGAAGCAACTGAAAGTAGCCAAGGCATCCTCCATGAGCGGCAACTATGTCTATGTACTGCCCAACGAGACGATGTACAAACGAGTGAGTTCTCCAAACAGCATCCGGGAGATGATGAAAGTACCTGGGTTCATAAGCATCAACTTCTCCGGCAACATGGGCGTCATCAAGACACGACCTGGCTATGCCAGTTCGATTGCCTGGAATATTGACAACAGTGATATTCCCGAGATTCTCGGCACGATTGCCGGCGACGACACCATCTTCATCGTCATCAAAGAGAGTGTCAAGCACCAACAAGTGATAGAAGCTCTCAGCGACGTTGTACCCAACATGAGATAATTGAATGACTATAATAGATAACCGACAATTCGATGGAACAAGAGATTGAAATTGAAGTATTAGTGGCTGGGCCGGAGCACGAAAAGTACGTCGACACCATCCTTGAGACGATTGCTGAAGCTGCCAAGGTTCGCGGCACAGGTATCGCCAAGCGAACACACGAATATCTGGCAAAGAAGATGCTTGAGGCCAAAGCAGTCATTGCCTTGACTAAAGACGGAAAGTTTGCCGGGTTCAGTTACATCGAAACATGGGAAAACATGCAATATGTGACGACCTCTGGCCTGATTGTGCATCCGGACTTCCGCGGCCACCACGTAGCCAAACGCATCAAGGATATGACATTCTCGCTGGCCCGCACCCGCTGGCCCCATGCCAAGATATTCTCACTTACCAGCGGTGCTGCCGTCATGGCAATGAACACGGCCCTCGGTTATCAGCCCGTAACCTTTGCCGACCTCACTGAGGACGAGGCTTTTTGGAAAGGCTGCGAGGGCTGCTGTAATGTGGATGTCCTGCATCGGACCGGCAGGAAATACTGCATCTGCACGGCAATGCTTTATGACCCAACGGAGCACCTGCCCGCCAAGATTCCCGATGAGGTGATCAACCGCATTCACCATCTTGAAGAAATAGAAGAACAATCATAAAAGTATTTAGATATGGCAAACAAGAAAGTTGTAGTCGCATTTTCAGGAGGCCTCGACACCTCTTATACCGTAATGAAATTAACCCAGGACGGCTGGGATGTCTACGCCGCATGTGCTAACACCGGCGGATTCAGTGAAGAACAACTTAAAAAGAACGAGGAGAACGCCTATAAGCTGGGCGCCGTGAAATATGTGACACTCGACGTGACACAGGAATATTATGAGAAGTCGCTGAAGTTCATGATCTTCGGCAACGTGCTGCGCAACAACTGCTATCCCATCTCCGTGTCGAGCGAGCGCATCTTCCAGGCTATCGCCATCGCCCGCTATGCCAAAGAGATCGGTGCCGATGCCATCGCACATGGTTCAACAGGGGCTGGCAACGACCAGATTCGTTTCGACATGACTTTCCTCGTGATGGTTCCCGGCGTGGAGATCATCACCCTGACACGCGACCAGAAGCTCACCCGTAAAGAAGAGGTGGACTACCTGAACGAGCACGGATTCTTTGCCGACTTCACCAAGCTGAAGTACTCCTATAACGTAGGCATCTGGGGAACCAGCATTTGTGGCGGCGAGTTGCTCGACCCCACACAGGGATTGCCCGAGGATGCCTACCTGAAGCACGTGACCGCCAAGGAACCCGAAAGTCTGCTGAAAATCCAGTTCGAAAAGGGCGAGATCGTCGGCGTCAACGGTGAGAAGTTCAACGACCACGTGAAGGCCATTCAGAAGATCGAGAAGATCGGTGCCAGCTACGCCATCGGCCGCGATGCCAACGTGGGCGACACCATCATCGGCATCAAAGGCCGAGTAGGCTTCGAGGCCGCAGCACCGAAGCTGATCATCGAGGCGCACCGCTTGCTGGAAAAGTCGACGCTCTCCAAGTGGCAGCAGTACTGGAAAGACCAAGTGGCCAACTGGTACGGCATGTTTCTCCATGAGAGTCAGTACCTGGAGCCAGTCATGCCAGATATGGAGGCCATGCTCACCTCAAGCCAGCGCAACGTGACGGGAACCGCTATTCTGAAGCTCCGTCCCTACGGTTTCGAGACTGTCGGCATCGACTCCGACAATGATCTTACAAAGTCGAAGCTCGGCGAATATGGTGAGACCCAAACCGGTTGGACTGCCGACGAGGCCAAGGGCTTCATCAAGGTCTCAAGCACACCGCTCCGCGTTTACTACGGCATCCACAAAGACGAGAAAAGATGATCAAAGTAGGTATATTAGGTGCGGCAGGGTATACAGGCGGGGAACTGATCCGCTTACTGCTCAACCATCCCGAGGCGGAGATCATCTTCGCCAACTCCGAGAGCAACGCCGGCAATCCAGTGGAAGATGTCCATGAGGGCCTTATCGGGGAGACCGACTTGAAATTCACCTGCGAGATGCCCTTTGACCTAGTGGACGTCATCTTCTTCTGCTTTGGACACGGCAAGAGCGAGCAGTTCCTCAAGGAGCACACTATTCCTGACAGCGTGAAGATCATCGACCTGGCACAGGACTTTAGAATAAAGAATGAAGAATTAAGAATTAAGAATTACGACTTCGTGTATGGGCTGCCGGAGATCAACAAGGCCGACATCCAGAAAGCTCAGCATGTGGCCAATCCTGGATGTTTCGCCACCTGTATTCAGGTTGCATTGCTACCAGCAGCTTATCTGAACCTATTGAAGGAAGATGTAGCCGTCAATGCCATCACCGGTAGCACAGGAGCAGGTCAAAAACCTGGTGCCACTACTCATTTCTCATGGCGCAACAACAATCTGAGCATCTACAAGCCCTTCCAGCATCAGCATATCGCCGAGATACGCCAGAGCCTTAAGCAGGTACAGAGCTACCTTGATGCCGATATCGACTTCATCCCCTATCGTGGCGACTTCGCACGAGGCATTTTCTGTACGGCAGTCATTAAGACACCAGCCCCTGTAGAAGATGTGATTGAAGCTTACAAGGACTTCTATGCAAATGCCGCTTTCACCCATTACAGTGATAAGCCCATCGACCTGAAGCAAGTGGTGAATACTAACAAAGCCCTCGTCCACGTCGAGAAATACGGTCAGAAGTTACTCGTCACCTCTGCCATCGACAACCTTCTGAAGGGAGCTGTAGGTCAAGCCGTCCAAAACATGAACCTCATGTTTGGTATCGACGAAACCGCCGGCCTCCGTCTGAAAGCCTCTGCGTTCTAATTTGACAAAAACCGTGGCTTAGCTACGACAGACCCTCAATCACGCCGTCCTCGATGGTAATTCGCTCGGCCTGGGGACTGCGGGGGAGTCCCGGCATGCGAAGCATGTCACCGGCAATGGCTACAATCATCTCGCTACCGCAGTTGAGGATGATGTCGCGGATGCGGATGGTAAAGCCCTCGGGCGAACCGTAGCGCGTGGAGTCGGCAGAAAAGGAGAACTGCGTCTTGGCTATGCAGACGGGGTAGTGTGCAATGACCTTGTCCTCGTCGGTGAAGGTGGCGCGCAACGATTCTAGCTTCTTCCTGACTGTCTTTCCGTACTCCACGGCCGATGCGCCATAGATGCGCTTGCATACTTTCTCAATCTTGTCCTCCAGACAGTCAGCCTCCTTATAGGTGAAGCGGATGGGCAGCGGCAACTGCTTGTCAATGGTATCGACAACGGTCTGCGCCAGTTCAACTGCTCCCTCGCCTCCTTTCAGGAAGGCCTCATTGACAGCAAATCCCACGCCAAGGTCGTCGCAGTTCTTGCGCACGATGTCGATCTCGTCCTCTACGTCTGTGTCATGGCGGTTGAGCGTGACAACGACGGGCTGTCCAAATCCCTGCATGTTGCGGATGTGGCGGTTCAGGTTCTTCAGACCCTCCGTCAGTCCCTCAGCATTAGGTTCCTTAATGTGCTCAAGATCCACACCGCCGTGCATCTTCAGCCCCTGAGCGGTGGCGACAATCACCACCAGCCGAGGCTGCATGCCAGTCTTACGACACTTGATGTCGAAGAACTTCTCAGCGCCTAGATCGGCACCGAAGCCGGCTTCCGTCACCACATAGTCGCAGTAGGTCATTGCCATCTTCGTGGCCACGACGCTGGAGCAGCCGTGAGCGATGTTGGCAAAGGGGCCGCCGTGAATGAATGCCGGCGTGTGCTCCGTGGTCTGTACGAGATTCGGGTTGAGGGCATCCCGCATCAAGACGGTGATGGCTCCCGCCACACCGAGGTCTTTTACCTTGAACAGTTTGCCGTCGGCGGTGATGCCAAGCACGATGTTCTCGATACGGCGCTGAAGATCCTTCTCACTGGTGGCGAGGCAGAGGATGGCCATCAGCTCCGAGGCGGGCGAGATATCGAAACCTGTCTCGCTGACCACACCGTCGCCGCGCAGGCCGGTCACTACGTTACGCAGCGCACGGTCGTTCACGTCAAGCACACGCTTCCAGAATATTTCCCGAAGCGAGAATCCTTCCTTGCGGTGTTGGTAGAGATAGTTGTCAAGCAGGGCGCTAATGGTGTTATGGGCTGAGGTTACGGCGTGGAAGTCGCCCGTGAAGTGCAGGTTGATCTTTTCCATAGGCAGCACCTGGGCGTAGCCGCCGCCAGCCGCGCCGCCTTTCATGCCGAAGCAAGGTCCGAGCGATGGTTCGCGCAAGGCCACGGCGGCCTTTTTACCTATTTTATTAAGTCCGAGCGTCAAGCCGATACTGACAGTGGTCTTGCCGATGCCCGCCTTCGTGGGGCTAATGGCCGTCACTAGGATCAGGCGGCTCTTACTGACTTTCTCCTCATCGATGAGTGACACGGGAACTTTGGCCATGTATCGTCCATAGGGTTCAATCTCCTCAGAGGCAATCCCCAGGCGGGATGCGATGTCGTTAATGTGATCAAGCTGGCATTCGCGTGCAATCTGTATGTCTGTCTTCATTGCCATAGCAGTTTTTTCAGTTATTCGGGCGCAAAGATACGAATAAGCGAGCAAAATACCGCAACAAATGACAAATTTATGCAAAAAGACGTGCGAAAGTAACGATTTGTCAGATATTTGCCGTATCTTTGCACGCGAATAAAAAAAGAATTTGATATGAAACTATTCGACGTATATCCACTCTTCGACGTGAACATCGTCAGGGGTAAGGGATGCAAAGTGTGGGACGACAAGGGGCAGGAGTATCTCGACCTCTATGGCGGCCATGCCGTCATCAGCATAGGGCACTCGCATCCTCACTATATAGAAAAGGTGACGGAACAACTCGGGATGATTGGATTCTACTCCAACTCGGTGGTCAACAAGTTACAGGTGGAGCTGGCCGAACGCCTAGGTAAGGTCTGCGGCTACGACGACTATCAGCTGTTCTTGATTAACTCTGGAGCCGAGGCGAACGAAAACGCGCTGAAGCTCGCCTCGTTCAAAACGGGCAAGACACGTGTACTCTCCTGCGAGAAGGCCTTCCACGGACGGACGAGCTTAGCCGTCGAGGTGACGCACAATCCGAAGATCATCTCCCCCATCAACGATAACCACCACACATGTTTCCTGCCGCTGAACGATCTTGAGCCATGGGTTCGCGAGTTGTCGAAAGGCGGTGTCGCAGCCGTCATTCTGGAGTGTATCCAGGGCGTGGGCGGTGTCCAAATGGCCACACCAGAATTTGCCCAGGGGCTGGCCTATGCCTGCAAACGCTATGGGGCTGTACTCATCTGTGACGAGATCCAGTGCGGCTACGGACGGAGCGGCAAGTTTTTCGCCCACCAGTGGCTGGGTATCAAGCCCGACATCATCACTGTGGCCAAGGGCATCGCTAACGGCTTCCCTATGGGTGCAGTGCTGATCTCACCAGAGTTCGAGCCAGTCTATGGACAGCTGGGCACGACCTTCGGTGGCAACCATCTGGCCTGTGCAGCAGCCCTCGCCGTACTCGACGTCTTCGAGGAAGAGAATCTTGTTGAGAATGCCCGTGTGATAGGTGACTACCTGATGGAAGGCATCAGGAATATCGGCAGCTCGCATATCAAGGAGGTGCGTGGCCGGGGACTGATGATCGGCATCGAGCTCGATATGCCTCACAGTTTGGTACGCAAGCCCCTCATCAAACATGAGCACTGCTTTACGGGCTGTGCAGGCGAGAGTATCCTGCGCCTGCTGCCGCCGCTATGCCTTTCTAAGGCAGAGGCCGATGACTTTATTGAAAGGCTGATCAGGGTACAACCTGAGGAGGATTGAGTTTTGAGTTAAAAGTTTAGATTTTTGAAATGAAGATATCAGTGATTGGAGCTGGTGCTATGGGTGGCGCCACCGTCGAGGGTCTCATCAAGGGCCAGCAGTTCAGTAACAAAGACATCACCGTCAGCGATCCTTCGCAGGCTGTAGTGGAGAAGTTCGCCAAGATGGGCGTCTCGGTGACAACGGATAACAAGCTGGCTGCAGATGCGGTCGACATCGTCTGCGTTGTCGTGAAGCCCTGGCTAGTGGAGCGTGTACTGAAGGACATACGTCCTGAGCTCGATCCCAAGAAGCAGATTCTTATTGTCATTGCAGCCGGTGTTTCCTCTGCAAACATCCAAGAATGGCTCGGTGAAAGCTGTCCCCCGCTGTTCCTTGTCATTCCCAATATCGCCATTGCCGAGATGGCTTCAATGACGTTTATCGTCCCTGTGGGAGCCTCTGAAGAGAATATTCAGACCGTCGTAAGCATTTTCGACGAGATGGGAAACACCCTGATTACCGACGAGCAGCATCTTGCAGCAGGCACCACCCTTGCATCTTGCGGCATCGCCTATGCCATGCGCTATATCCGTGCAGCAGCCGAAGGTGGCGTAGAGTTGGGCTTCAAGGCTGATGATGCCAAGAAAATTGTGATGCAGACGATGAAGGGAGCCGTGGAACTGCTTGAAGCCAGCGGCATGCATCCCGAAGCAGCCATCGACCTGGTAACCACTCCCGGAGGCGTCACCATCAAGGGAATTAACGAAATGGAACATGCAGGCTTCACCTCAGCAGTTATCCGAGGACTTAAAGCCGGACTGAAATGAGGCAGGCACTGCTGACCATTGTGATTTTTGTCTGTCTGACTGTGTCAGCACAAGACACGCCCAATGCCAGACAGGCCAGACGCGTCTTCACAACGGCCTGGAACCATATCTACGGCCCCGAGGGCGTGACATTCAGCTACAAGATCAACATCCTCGGTCTGTACAAGGAGGAAGGCACGTCGTGGAACAAAGACGGCAAGAGCCGTTCGGAGCATAAGAACACCATCGTCATCGACAACGGCACCCTGAAGCATATCGTCAGGCCAAACAAGAAGATCATTGAACTGCACGATCCAAAGGTGAACAAGGCTGACGAGAAACTGCAGATGTTCAAGTTCGATCCCGACAGCTATTACTATTCTATTGCAAAGGATCCTGAAGGTCTGCTCGTTACCCTCGAAGCCAAGCCCGAAGCCAATGTGAAGATGAAGAAAGTGATCGCCCTACTCACACCAGGCACTTACTATCCAAAGCGACTGCGTATCAAGGTTAGCATTTTCTGGGCGAACATCACGTTCACAAACTTTCAGACCGGCAACATCGACGATGATTTTTTCGCTTTCCACAAGGAGAAGTACAAAGACTATAAGGTCGTTGACCTTCGGTAATTAAGAGTTAAAAGTTAAATTAAGAGATATGGACGAACAATTAAAGCAAATAGGCGAACGCCTGCGCGGACTGCGCGACGTGCTCGACATTCCAGTGAGCGAGATGGCTGATACTATCGGCATCTCGTCGGAGAAGTATGAAAAGATTGAGGCTGGCGAACTAGACATCACCATCTCGAACCTGATGAAGATTGCACGCAAATACGGCGTGTCGACTGAAGAGTTGATCTTCGCCGAGGCACCACACATGAAAAGCTATTATGTGACGCGTAAGGGACAAGGCATGAGTATTGAGCGCACGAAGGCTTACAAGTATCAGAGCCTTGTGGGTGGTTTTGTGAATCATAAGGCCGATGTCTTCATTGTCACCGTGGAGCCGAAGCCAGGTGCCCGTACCATCTACAAGAACTCCCACCCAGGCCAGGAGTTCAACCTGGTACTGGAAGGCAAGATGGAGCTATACATCGGTGGCAAGACAATGGTGCTCGAGGAGGGAGACAGCATCTACTTCGATTCCACAAAGCCCCACGGCATGCTCGCCGTTGGCGACAAGCCCGTGAAATTCCTGGCATTCACGGTGGAGTGAATAGTGAATAGTGAAAAGAAAATAGTAATATGATAGAGAGATTTTTGAAACAGACAAAATTCACGTCTGTAGAAGATTACAACAAGAACCTGGAGTTCATTATCCCTGAGAACTTCAATTTCGCCTACGACGTGATGGACGCGTGGGCTGAGGAGGCACCTGAGAAGCTCGCCATCCTATGGACTAATGATCAGGGTGAAGAAATCCGCACCACCTATGGAGAGCTGAAGGAACAGACAGATCAGGCAGCATCCTATCTGATGACACTCGGCATCGGCAAGAACGACCCGGTAATGCTGATTCTAAAACGCCGATATGAATGGTGGGTGGTGATGCTCGCCCTCTGTAAGATAGGAGCCATCGTGATTCCTGCCACCCACATGCTGACAAAGAAGGATATTATCTACCGCAATACCCGTGCCAGCGTGAAGGCCATCATCTGTGTGGACGATCCTTATGTAGTCAGCCAGATTCAGGCTGCCATGTCAGATAGTCCGACGGTAAATCAATACATCACAATTACTGATCATGGCAAGCCCATCCCTGAGGGATTCCACAACTGGCAGACGGAATGGAAGCAGGCCCCGAAATTCGTGCGTCCTGCCTTTGTCAACGACAATAACGACACGATGCTAATGTATTTCACCTCTGGCACCAGTGGTGAACCGAAGATGGTGGCCCACGACTACCTATATGCCATGGGGCATCTCTCGACAGGCGTCTTCTGGCACAACCTCCACGAGGGTTCGCTCCACCTAACTGTAGCTGACACCGGCTGGGGCAAAGCTGTCTGGGGCAAGTTCTATGGCCAGTGGTTTGCAGGAGCAACGGTTTTCGTGTTCGACCATGAGAAGTTCAATGCCGACACGCTTTTACGCCAGATTGAGAAATACAAGGTGACGAGTTTCTGCGCACCTCCTACCATCTACCGTTTCATGATCCGCGAGGATCTCTCGAACTACGATCTGTCGAGTCTTGAATACTGTACCACCGCAGGCGAGGCCCTAAACCCTGCCGTCTTCGACAAGTTCTTCGAAAAGACAGGCATCAAGATGATGGAGGGCTTCGGACAGACGGAAACCACGATGACTCTTGGCACCTTCCCCTGGATGGAGCCGAAGCCAGGCAGCATGGGTATTCCCAATGCCCAATATGACATCGACCTCATCCGTGCAGACGGTACGAGCTGCGAGGATGGTGAGAAGGGCGAGATTGTGGTACGCGTAGGCGACCGCAAGCCTATCGGTCTCTTCAAAGAGTACTATCGTGATCCAGAGCTGACCCGTGAGGCCTGGCACGACGGGCTCTACCATACGGGCGACATGGCCTGGCGCGATGAGGACGGCTACTACTGGTTCGAGGGTCGTATCGACGATGTCATCAAGTCATCGGGTTACCGCATCGGTCCATTCGAGGTCGAGAGTGCACTGATGACTCACCCTGCCGTAGTAGAATGCGCCATCACTGGTGTACCCGATGATATCCGAGGCATGGTGGTAAAGGCTACCGTCGTGCTTGGCAAGGAGTGGAAGAGCAAGGCAGGCGACGATCTTACCAAGGAATTGCAGCAGCACGTGAAAAAGGTTACGGCACCCTATAAGTACCCACGTATCATCGAGTTCGTCGACGAACTGCCGAAGACCATCAGCGGCAAAATCCGTCGTGTAGAGATTCGCAAGAAGGACGCTGAGAAGTAATGGCGGCACACAATGAGTTAGGCAAATGGGGCGAGAACATCGCCGCTGAGTACCTGCAGAAGAAAGACTATGAGATTCTGGAGCGAGACTGGAAATCTGGTCACCACGACCTCGACATCATTGCCAAGGATGAAGACACGCTCGTCATCATCGAAGTAAAGACACGCCGCAACCGTCTCTTTGGCGATCCTGAGGAAGCCATCGACTTCAGAAAGCGCCAGAGTCTCCAATCGGCCATCAACCATTACGTCAAAAGCCATCGTACCAACTGTCGCGTACGTTTCGACATTATCAGCATTGTGGGGACAATAGGTTCACAACCAGAAATTGATCACATCATCGATGTAACATTAATATGAAAAGAAGGATAGTCATCAAAGTAGGGTCGAACGTCCTGACACGTTCCGACGGGAAGCTCGACGTCACCCGCATGTCGGCACTCGTTGACCAGATTGCCTGGCTTCGCAAGCAAGATACCGAGGTGATTCTCGTATCTTCAGGAGCAATGGCCAGCGGACGCGGAGAACTGAAAGTGGATCATTCACTTGACTCCGTGGAGCAGCGCCAGCTGTTCTCGGCCGTCGGTCAGGTGAAACTCGTCGGACTGTACTATGACCTGTTCCGTGAGTTCGGCATCCATGTCGGCCAGGTGCTGACGATGAAGGAGAACTTCCAGCCAGGCGAGCAATACCGAAACCAGCGGGCCTGTATGACGGTGATGCTGGAAAACGACGTACTTCCCATTGTGAACGAGAACGACACAGTAAGTGTCACAGAGCTGATGTTCACCGATAACGACGAACTGAGCGGCCTCATTGCGCAGATGATGGAAGCCGACACACTCATCCTGCTCTCGAACATCGACGGCATCTTCACGACTCACCCCGATGACCCACACGCAGAGCTGATCTGGGAAGTAGCGCCGGGCCGTGACCTCAGCGAGTACATCCAGCCCGAAAAGAGCGCCTTCGGACGTGGAGGCATGCACTCGAAGTACACCACGGCAAGCAATGTGTCTCAGGCCGGCATCCGCGTCATCATCGCCAACGGTGAGCGTGAGAACATCCTTGTGGACTTAACAGAGCACCCCGACTCAACGCCCCACACTGAGTTCTTACCTTTAATTCAGACACAGAGACATTAAGATGTTCATAATAAAGACAATTATGCAACTGAAAGAAACATTTGAGAAAGTAAAGCGCGCCAGCAAGAGCCTGGCCCTGCTGAGCGACGACCAGAGGAGCGAAATCCTGCTGGCTGTTGCCGATGCCATATTATATAATAAGGAGAGAATCCTCGAGGCCAATGCCCGTGATCTGGCAAAGATGTCGCAGGATAATCCGCTCTACGACCGTCTACAGCTGACCGAAGTAAGGTTGGAGGGAATAGCTGCCGACATGCGCAACGTGGCAAGCTTGCCTACACCCATTGGACACATCACCAAGCAGAAGACGCTGAAAAACGGCCTGAGGCTCTGTAGGGTGAGTGTACCTTTTGGCGTTATCGGTATGATCTACGAAGCACGGCCGAATGTAACCTTCGATGTCTTCTCGCTCTGCTTCAAGAGCGGCAACGCCTGTGTTCTGAAGGGCGGCAAGAATGCCGACGAATCGAACCGCGAGGAGGTAGCGATGATTCATGAGGTGCTGCGCCGCAGCGGCGTATCCGAGGATGTCGTTGCCTTATTGCCCGCCACTCATGAGGCCACTGGCGAGATGCTCAACGCCGTGGGCTACGTTGACCTGTGCATCCCACGCGGCGGCAGGAAGCTAATCGACTTCGTCCGCGACACCGCCCGCATCCCCGTGATCGAGACAGGTGCCGGTGTGGTGAACACTTACTTCGACAAAGACGGTGACCTGGAGATGGGCAAGGCAATCATCAACAATGCCAAGACCCGCCGTGTCTCAGTCTGCAACGCGCTCGACTGCCTCATCATCCACGAGAGCCGTCTCGGCGACTTGCCCGCCCTTTGCGAAGAGATGGCCGTAAAGCGCGTCATCATCTATGCCGACGAACTAGCCTACGCCGCCCTCGACGGGAAATACCCCTATCTGGAGCATGCCACAGAGGAAAGCTTCGGTACGGAATTCATGGACTACAAGATGGCCATCAAAACCGTCGGGTCTCTTGAAGAGGCACTGGCCCATATCGACAAGAACGGCTCTGGCCACAGCGAGGCCATCGTGACGATGGACGAAGAGACGGCCCGCATTTTCCAGACCCGCGTCGACGCGGCCTGCGTATATTGGAATGCACCCACCTCGTTTACCGATGGTGCCCAATTCGGCCTCGGTGCCGAGATCGGTATCAGTACCCAAAAACTCGGTCCACGCGGTCCGATGGCACTCGAGGAGATATGTACCTACAAGTGGCTCATCGAGGGCGAAGGACAAGTGCGAGCTTAGCTCACTAATTGATAAATGATAATTGAAAATTGATAATTATGAAGAGTTTTATTAATGTTGAGGATATTGGCGACATCCAGAAAGCACTCGCCGAAGCACAAGAAATCAAGAACGAGCGTTATAAGTATCAGCATCTGGGCAAGAACAAGACGCTCATGATGATTTTCTTCAATAATAGTCTGCGTACACGCCTCTCTACCCAGAAGGCGGCTATGAACCTCGGCATGAACGTGATTGTGCTCGATGTGAATGCCGGTGCCTGGAAGCTGGAGACAGAACGCGGTGTCATTATGGACGGCGACAAGTCGGAGCACCTGCTCGAGGCCATCCCCGTAATGGGCTGCTATTGTGACATGATCGGCGTGCGTTCCTTCGCAGGACTCACCGACCGTGAGTACGACTATGCAGAGACCGTTCTGAATCAGTTTATTCAATACAGCGGACGTCCCGTCTTTGCGATGGAAACAGCCACCGTGCATCCCCTACAGGCCTTTGCCGACCTCATCACCATCGAGGAACATAAAACGGTGGAACGTCCGAAGGTCGTTCTCACCTGGGCTCCCCACTGCCGCGCCCTGCCGCAGGCCGTTCCAAACTCGTTCGCACAGTGGATGCTGGCCGCCGATGTCGACCTTGTCATCACCCATCCTGAGGGCTACGAGCTCGACCCGAAGTTTATTGGCCATGCCCGCGTAGAGTACAATCAGAAGAAAGCCTTTGAGGGCGCTGACTTCATCTACGCGAAGAATTGGAGCAACCCTGGCGTGACCAACCCTGCCGACTACGGCAAGATCACGTCGAAGGACATGTCGTGGACCGTCGATACCGAGCACATGTCGTGGACGAACAACGGCAAGTTCCTACACTGTCTACCCGTACGCCGCAATCTCATCGTCACCGACGATGTCATTGAGAGTCCGAACTCCCTTGTGATCCCCGAGGCTGCGAACCGTGAGATCAGCTGTTCGGTCGTTATTAAACGGATGCTCGAAGCTTTATAAACAATCATCCCCGCCTATTTTGCGGGGATGATTGTTTATTCTTCCTTTTTCTCCATGAATGCCGCCACGCGGTCGGCCATGTTCTTGCGGATATAGGGATAGAAGAACTTCAATTCCAGGTGATGGTAATTACCCGACCTGCCGATTACAGCCATCGGTTTATCGATATGATAACCCTCAATCAGCAGTAGTCTGCTCTCAGGATCGAGTCGTGCGGAGAGCGTGTCGTTCTTCTTCCGGCCATAGAGGACGAATGGGCTCGACACCGTGTCCGTGCGCCAGTTGACTGGATTAATGCAGAACAAATTACCGCCACTGACAACCGGGATTTCGCTCTCCACCGACTTCACAGAGTTAAAACAGATCGTTACGCCCGTGTCAGTTGCGCCGAGGGCAGGACGCAGATGACGGCAGGCAGACGTATCCTCAGCCGTCACCTTGTAGCCGATGACATAGGCTGCCACCATTCTCGAGGCCACGCTGTCGGGCATCCGCTTCATAATGTCCATCAACGCATGCGCACCCTGACTGAATCCGGCCAAGATGAACGGCCGTCCATGGTTATAATGTTTCAAGTAATAATCCCAGCTGCACACGACATCGGATATGGCCAATGGCAGACGTACCAATGCCATGTTCTCCGTAGCCCATGACTGCATAGAAACTTGCCGATAATATGGTGAATAGTAATTGAGTTTGCCAGAATAGAAAGAATCGACGGCATGCATCTCATGCCTCATGCGACTACGCAGATAGTCATCCCTTGTATCAGCATAGTGGCAAGTATCACTACCCATCAGATGGTCGCCCGTCTCCGTAGAGATAATATAGAAGAGATCAGCCTCGCCGCCACGGTCCTGAATAAACCACTGTGCTGGGTCATCATAGAGTGGCTTCATAGGAATCGGACCAATGAGATCACCCCGCCAGTCATCCCACGATGAGAAGACGAGCAGGAATGTGACTGCGAAGAATGTTATAAATACCTTCCTAAACCTAATCATACCCACTGTTCATAACGAAATTGGCTGCAAAATTACAAAAATCATCCGAACTCTGCAAATAAATCGCGAAAGTTTATGTAATTTTGCAGGCAAATAATAAACAGCAGATATGATTTCCTTCGAATGCGACTACAATAACGGAGCTTGTCAGCAAGTGCTTGACAACTTAGTGAAATACAATCATGCCAAGCCAACCCCCTACGGCTTCGACGAATTCTCGGACCGCGCCAAGGACCGCATCCGCGAGGCGTGCGGACTTCCCGATGCTCAGATCTTCTTCCTGACAGGCGGCACACAGACCAACGCCACTACTATCGACTCGATGCTTTACCAATACGAGGGCGTAATCTGCGTTGGCTCGGGACATATCAACGTTCACGAAGCCGGCGCAGTGGAATTCACGGAGCACAAGATTATCACGTTGCCCGATACAGACGGGAAGATGGAGGCAAAGGTGCTCTACAAGTATCTGGATGACTATATGCATGACGGCAACAAGGATCACGCCGTGCATCCGGGATTGGCCTACATCACCTTCCCCACGGAATTCGGAACGCTCTACAGTGCCAAGGAACTCGACAACATCTATCAGGTGTGCCAGCAGTATGAGATACCTCTCTATATCGACGGTGCAAGACTTGGCTACGGTCTGATGGCAGAGGGAAATGACATCACACTGCCCTACCTAGCCCGCCACTGCGATGTCTTCTACATCGGCGGCACAAAGATCGGCGCACTCTGCGGCGAGGCCGTCGTCTTCACCAACCGCAAGGCGCACAAGCACTTCTTCTCCATCCAGAAGCAACACGGTGCCGTGATTGCCAAAGGTGCACTCATCGGCCTGCAGTTTGATGCCCTGTTTACGGACAAGCTTTACTTCAAACTCTCAGAACATGCCATTAAGATGGCCATGAGGATGAAGGATATCTTCAAACGCAAGGGGCTGGAGTTTTACGTTGACTCCCCCACCAACCAGCAGTTTGTCATCATGCGCAACGAACAAGCCGAAAAGATTGGGCAGAAGGTGCTGTTCACTCACTTTGGCCAGACCGACCACTATCACACCATCTGCCGCTTTGTCACCAGCTGGTCAACGACCGATGAGGAGATTGACGAACTGGATAAAATTCTTCAACACTGAATAGTGAACTGTGAATAGTGGAAAGCTAAGATATTATTCTATAGCAGTCATGGCCTTATGGGCTATTTCCTGTTTCTGTTTCTTCCAGTTCTGGTATCCCTACCACTTCTTCTTTCAGGAGCAGAACCAGATTTTCCTTTGGTCGTGGGAGTATATCTCCACCTATTTCGAGAAATCAGGCGGACTTGCAAGACTCATTGGCGACTTCCTTACACAATTCTATTTTTATCTCTACGCTGGTTCTGCTATCCTAACACTGTGTCTCCTCCTCACAGGTACTTTATTATATAAAGCACTGAAGTATTTCAGAGTCAGCCGTAGCATCGCCTTGTTGCTGGCAGTGGCGGTGATGACCTTTGTGGCCGTATGTCATTTTAGCACAAGCTACCGTCTCTCTTCCACCATCTCCGTGATGGGTTGGATGCTGGTCATTTACACAGTTTCTATTGTGTACCGCAGATTACACAATAGGAACCGTCCCTACTGTCTAATTGTGCTGGTGGTTGCGTCATTGCCAGCTTATCTGCTTTTCGGTCTGCCTCATGTTAAGAAGATACAGGCTCCGGACTTCATTCTGGAGAAAGACTTTGCCGTTGACTGCGAGTATTACTTCGGCAATCACGACAAGGTCATCAAGATGGTGGAAGGATCTGACAGATGGACCGACCAGATGCTCTTCTTCTATAACCTCGTACAGGCACAGCGGGGAGAACTGCCCGACCATCTGCTGAAATTCACAAACAATATCCTGGGCACCTTCTACCAGATAGGGTCTGACACGCCCATGCTCACTATCCGCAATATGAATGAGCTTTATTGGGCATTGGGCGACATGACCTTTACGGAACGTGCTGCAATGATGACAAACGTCTTTTCTAACGACAATCGCAACGTCCGCATGATGCGCCGTCTGGCAGAGTGCAATATCGTCAGTGGAGATACTCTGGCAGCAGAGAAATACCTGCGCATCCTCGACAAGACACTCGTCTATCGGAAATGGGCCGGCAACGTCCGCCAGTACGGAAAGGATATCTATCGGAAAAAGATGGAGATGGTGAACCACCATGATACAATCTCCATCACCGACAATGCGCATTTCCTGATGATGCAACTATTGGATGCGAACCCTGGCAATACCGTCGCCCTTGACTATATCCTGTGCAGCGACCTGTTGCTGAAGGATATTACAAACTTCAAACGCGATTACGACCGCTATTGCATGGATCAAGGCAAGCCCCGGATGAAGGCGCTTTATCAGGAAGCCCTCTGCATTTATCTTGCTGGCACGAACGCTCCCCCCAAAGACTGGCAACGTTATATCCACAACCAGGACGTGATTCAGCAGTTCATCGAGTACAACAACCAGCGCGGCAATTCCCGTTTCAAAGACACCTACTGGTATTATTTCGACAAGACCAAAGCCCCCGAGATATGATATTATTCAATATAAGACGTAAAGGCACCGAGATAAAGAGGTATTTGTGGATGATTCCTCTGTACTTCTGTATCTCTGTGTTTCAATTAACATCATGCACGCCGACGCCGAAAGATGTCGTGACACAGGACATGTTACCTCCCATCTATCCAGACTACTGCGATGTCACCATCCCTGAGAATATTGCTCCACTGAACTTCCTGCTCCGCGAAAACTGCGAGGCCATCGAGGTTAAGGTTGGAGAACTGATGCTTAATGCTCACGGCAATGAAGCCGTCTTCGATATTGATGACTGGAAAACACTGATGCAGCAGACAGCTGGGCAAACACTGACCGTCACTGTCACAGCCCTCATCGACGGGAAATGGATTCAGTACAAACCTTTCAGCTGGCAGGTGGTCAGCGACAAAGTGGATCCTTATCTCACCTACCGTCTCATCGAACCCGACTACGAGATATGGAACCACGTACAAATTCAGCAGCGCTGTGTGGAGAACTACGATGTCAATGCCATCGGACACTATGAACAGCTGGAGAACCGCTGCATGAACTGCCATACTTATGCTCATCAGGATCCACAACTCTCGATGATGTACGTCCGTGGTCAAGGTGGCGGAGCCATCCTGAACCGCAATGGTCAACTCAGCAAGCTCAATATTCCCGGAAGTGTCTATTTTAGCTTCAGTCCATCAGGACGCTATATCACCTACTCCACTCAGAAGATAATTCCCGCCTTCCACAGCGATCCCGGCAAGCGCCTTGAGGTCTATGATGCTTCGTCGAATATCTTCGTGGCGGATATAGATGAACGCAGGATTATCTTCTCTTCCTTACTGAGTGACAGCACGAAATTCGAGACATTCCCCACTTTCTCGCCAGACGGCAGATACATCTATTACTGTGTTGCCGACAGCGTCAGCCTTCCAATGGAAATCAAACAGCTGCAATATCGGCTTGTACGCATCCCTTTCGACGAGACGACAGGCATGATCGGGACTCAGACGGATACGCTGTCCACGACCACATCCGTCTGTCATCCTCGAATCAGCCCTGATGGTAAGTTCCTGCTTTACACAATCGCTGATTATGGCACCTTCCCTATCTGGCATCCTGAGGCAGACCTCCAGATGATGAACCTTCAGACAGGAGCCGTCGACTCGCTTGCCATCGTGAACAGTCAGAAAAGCGACACTTATCACTCCTGGTCATCTAACAGCCGATGGTTTGTCTTTGCATCGAAGCGCGATGACGGTCTTTACGGAAAGCCCTATTTCTGTTACATCGACAAGGACGGCCATGCCCACAAGCCATTCTGTCTGCCTCAGAAACACCCGACCTTCTACGATAACAATCTGAAGTCATTCAACGCCCCGGAATTAGGCACGGGAAAACTTCCCTTTGACGTTGATGATGTCGCCCGTGTGATGAAACAGGATCCTATACCATTCAACAGCCATCAGTAGCATCTTTCTTCTCAATGTGCTTTTTTCATATCAATTTCATGTTGGTGGCATCCCACAGATGCCTGTCGGTGATTTTCAGTTCGGGAATTACTGGCAGACACATGAATGACATGGTGACGAAGGGGGCCGACATGTTACAGCCAGCCTTTCTCACAACATCGTGGAGGACAATGCTCTGCTGGGCCACCTGTTCAACAGGGAGCGGAGACATCAGACCCGCAATGGGAAGTGGCAGGTCCACCATTTTGTCACCGGCAATGGCTACCTGTCCACCCTTCATTTCAATCACACGATTGACAACACGCACGATATCCTCATCGTTGGAACCAATGGCAACAATGTTGTGGCAGTCATGAGCCACCGATGATGCCATAGCGCCATGAGTTAGGTTGAAGCCGCGAATCAGTCCTACAACAGGCTTGGCGCCTTCCTGATAGCGGTTATACACTACTATCTTCTGCACGTCATCCGAAATCGTCTGCTGAATCTCATGCCCCGTCTGCAGACTACCATCAGAAGCCACTATGACGTTGTGGGAGACCTTCCCCGCCCCCTCCGAAAGAGGGGAGAAACTCTGCGGATTGAACGCGATGTCGGCAGCAGTAATGGGGGATGCCACGAAATGATTGGGAAGAGGCTCAGAGGTATCTACTCCCCTCTCCTTGGGAGAAAGGCTACGGGTACTGTCATACACCACTTCGCCCTTCAAAACGGTCTTCAGCACACTGAATTCCGAAGTAACCGAATCGGTCAGTAAAAAGGTAGCGGGATCGCCTTTCTGCAGCAATCCCCAGTTCTGCCCATAATGACGCTGCGGATTGAGGCTTGCCGCCTTCATGACATGCCAGAAGTCATAGCCGTCGGCCAGCGCCCGTTTGACAATAAGGTTGATGTGGCCTTGGAAAAGTTCATCGGGATTATAATCATCGGTGCAGAACATCACCTCGTCGGGATACTCGTCAATCAGCGGACACAGCGCAAGGTAGTTCTTTGCAGCACTGCCCTCTCGAATCAGCAGTTTCATGCCAGCCTCGATGCACTGGCGACCTTCCTCCGTGCTGGAACACTCATGGTCGGTGGTGATGCCCGCCTGTGCATATTGCCGACGCTGATCTCCCATGAGGCCGGGGGCGTGGCCGTCAACAGGCTTGCCCACATCATGGGCAGCCTTTATCTTCGCCATTACCTCCGGGGCGTGGTTCAGCACACCCATATAGTTCATCATCTCCGACAGATAGCCTATCTCATCCATCGCCATGAGTTCTGCCACACCTTTCGAATCGATCACCGCACCGCTGGTCTCTACATCCCCGCCAAAAGTTGGCACACATGAGGGCGCACCCCAAAGAATGTTGAACGGTGTACGTTTACCCTCCTCAATCAAGTAGCGAACGCCGTCAATTCCAAGTACATTGCCAATCTCATGCGGATCGGAAACCGTGGCTATCGTGCCATGGCGGACTGCTGTCTTGGCAAATTCCTGCGGCAAGATCATGCTGCTCTCGATATGCACGTGGCTGTCTACAAAACCGGGCATGATGTAGGGATATTCCTTATCCTCCGGCAGGGCACATTCCCGAACATCGCGGATAACACCGCCCTCTACCGTTATCTCACCGTCATATATCCGCTGCCGAACTACATCGACGATATGACCTGTATAGGTTGCCTGTCCGCATTTTGTGTAAAGCCTGGCTACGAGTGCACCACTGATGTTATGCCACACACTGAAGATGGCACCGGGTATGGTGGCCATGGGATAGGCGGCGAAGTGGAGCGTAGCCAACGACGAGGCGAGACCGCTGTTCTGCATGCCCACCTCGATGGAGACAGCCCGCTTCTTCGGCTCAACAAGTCCTAACAGCTGTCCAATCAGATAGCCAAGACTCAAACCACAGATGTTGTGAAGCATGACCACAATGACGATGACCAGACCGCCCGCCATCAACTTATGAGCATTAGCACCGATAACGATAGCCACAATCATCGCAATGGCCAACGAGGAGATAGCCGGCAGATAATCAACGGCCTTCTCCGTGAACTTTGGCCAAAGTCCTTTAAAAAATAATCCCACGATAATGGGCAGAATGACCACCCAGAGAATACTCAGCAGCATGCCCGCCACATCCACATCAACGCTCTTTCCTGCCAAGCCCCAGGTTAGCAAGGGCGTCAGCAGCGGAGCCAGCAAGGTGGAAACGCCAGTCATCCCTACGGAAAGCGCGAGGTCGCCCTTGGCCAGATAGGTGATGACATTCGAGGCCGTGCCGCCAGGGCAACAGCCCACCAACACCACACCAAGAGCCAGCGCCTCGTCGAGCCGGAATGCGCTTGCCAGTCCCCAAGCCAACAGCGGCATGATGGTGAACTGCGCCAAACAGCCTATGATGACATCCTTCGGCCGACTGAAAACAATCTTAAAGTCCTTGATGTTCAGTGTCAGTCCCATGCCGAACATGATAACACCCAACAGGTAGTTGATGACCGTCGTAGGTATTTGTTGCAGCACACTTGGGAACGCCAGTGCCAGTAAAGCAACTGCCAGCACCAGCACGCCCATGTATTCTGATATGTAATGACAAAGGGTCTTCAAAGCGGTAACATGCGGTTTTATTTGGTGCCCCCGCCGAGGGCGATATAGAGGGCGATGACGGCCTGGGCTGCATCGTACATATTCATAGCCTCACTGAGCTGGGCGTTGAGCAGGCTCTCCTGGGCGGTGAGCACTTCGAGGTAACTGGCCTTGCCATTGTCCATCAGCTCGTGGGTGCCGGAATAGGCATCATAGAGCACCTGCACCTGACGGTGGAAGTAGCCGTGTTTCTCGCGAGCTGTCAGACAGTCGGCCATGGCCTCGTTCACCTGGTTGCCTGCATTGATGACAGTCTGCACGTATTTCTTCTGCAGATCTTCCTCAGTGAGTTTGGAAATTTTGTAATTGGCATTGATCTTGCCACGGGCGAAGATGGGCTGTGTCAACTGTCCGACAAAGCTGAGGAGCAGTTTGCCGGGATCGATAACCATGCCTCCTGCAGAGTCGGTCCAGCCGGCCACTCCCGTCAGCGTGATGTTAGGGAAGAAAGCGGCACGGGCGGCCTGCGTGTTGTAGAACGCTTCCTCCATGGCATGGTTGGCCATGCGAATGTCAGGACGGTTCTCAAGCATCATAGCTGGTACGCCAATATTCAGGTACTTGGTGTCAAACATCTTCTGATCGGCATCGCCCTGTGCGTCTGCATGATGCAGGATGGAGTTGCCCCACTTCTGGTGATTGATATGCTGCGGGCTGATGGCCAGCAGACTGCAGATGGCGTTCTCGACAGAGCGGATGTTACGGCGGGTATCGGCTATCTGCGTCTTCACATTCAGGTAGGATGCCTCCATCTGGTTGACGGCGGTACTATAGGCCTTGCCGTTTTCCCAGAGTGCCTTTTCCGTCTCAAGTGATTCGTTCCAAAGACTGTCGGTCTGTGTAAGGATGTCCAACTGGCGGTCGAGAACCTGCAGCATGAAGTACTGCTGGGCAGTGGTCGAGATCAGATTGGCGCGTACAGCCTCCTGTTGCATCTGAGCCTGCAGGAGCACAGCCTTGGCCGCACGTTTCTTGTTGGTGATGGAACCGAACACGTCAACGTCCATCGACAGCTGCAGCGGCAGGTCGTAGGTCTTTGACCATGGGTTGTCGTCGAACTTGGCCAGCGTGCCCTGTGGCGAGAAATAGAGCGACGGCAGGTAGGCCAGCTTGGCGGCCTTCAGTGCAGCCTCGCTCTTCTCCACGGCGATACGGGCAGAGTTCAAGTCGGTATTGTTGGCCAGGACCTGCTCGATAAGCTGTTGCAGCTGGGAGTCGGTGAAGAACTCGCGCCACGACATCTCGGCGATAGATGTTTCACCAGCGCCCGCCTTAATGCTCTCGTCAGTACCAAAAGCATCGGAGGGTGTTGGTGTGTTTTGCTCGTACTTATTATATAGGCCGCAGCCCGTAAGCATCAGACTTACGGCTGCAGCGACGAAGATATTACTTAGTCTTTTCATGATTTACTCCTCTGTTTTTACTTCTACAGTTTTCACTTCTCCCTTTCCCTGGAAACGCTCGTGCAGTTTCTGGAACACAATGAAAAAGGCTGGTACGACGAAGAGCAGGGCAATGGTGCCGACGCTCATACCACCGATGACACCAAGGGCCAGAGCGCGGTTACCATTGGCACCGGCACCACCCTCGATGACGAGCGGTATCATACCGATAATCATCGTGGCCACCGTCATCAGGATGGGACGCAGACGCTCCTTACAAGCCTCGAAGGCTGCCTCGCTGATGGTCATACCCTGAGCACGACGCTCAGTAGCGAACTCGGTAATCAAGATGGCTGTCTTGGCCAACAGACCAATCAGCATGATGACACCCGTTTGCAGGTAGATGTTGTTGTCCATGCCAGGCAGGCCCAACATATTACCGAAGAAGGCAAAGATGAAAGCACCCATCAGTCCGAAGGGCACGCTGAAGAGCACAGCCAACGGTGTGAACCACGAGTTGTAGAGCGATGCCAGGATGAGGTAAATCAGGATGGCACAGATCACATAGATGAGAGCGGTAGCATTAGAGCCTGCTGCCTCTTCCAACTCGCGCGACATACCGCTGTACTCATAGGTAGCCGTTGAAGGCATCTCCTGCTTAAACACCTCAGCAATGGCTTTGTGGGCATCGCCCTCGGTGTAGCCGCTACCAGAAGTAATATAACAGGTGATACTCTGGAACAGGTTGAAGTGCTCGATGTTTGGCGGACCTACAATCTCCTTCAGTGAGACGAACTCGGAAATAGGCGCCATCTTTCCGTTACCCACCTGCACAAAGATGTTGTGCAGCGACTGTGGGTCGAGACGGTATTCGGGCGAGGCGGCAGCCATGATGCGGTAAACCTTACCAAACTGGTTGAAGTTACCGATGTAGGAGCCACCACAGAAGGTACCAAGTGTATTAAGCACTACAGCGGGTGATACACCAGCACGGTCGCACTGGACAGGATCGACATCGACCTGATATTTCGGGAAGCGCTCAGAATACGTGGACATGGCGGAGGCAATCTCCGGACGCTCAGCCAATTTTGTCAAGAAGTGTTCTGTCTGCTTGGCAAACTCCGACAGGTTGCCATCGGTGGGGTCTTCCACCACCAGACTCACACTGTTACTCGTACCATAGCCGGGAATCTGAGGCAGCTCGAAGGGCATCACCTGTACATCCTTGATGTCCTGACAGTCAAAGTAGAAACGATACATGACGAGGGTCAGCAGGTGATTCATACCCGGACGTTCTTCCCAGTTCTTCAGACGAACGATGAGGGTGGCGAAGTTGGAACCTGCACCCGAGTACATACCGTAGCCGCAGCATACGGCGAAACTCTCCAGTTCAGGAATCTTCTTTACCTTCTCCTCCACTTGTTTCACCATCTCACGGGTCTGCTTCAGCGTAGTACCTTCCGGTGCACGCAACTCAGCCATGAACACACCCTGGTCCTCCTGGGGCACGAGACCCGATGGCAGACTCTTCATGAAGAACACCAGCAGCACGGCGGCCAGTGCCAACAGACTCCATGCCAGGATGGGGCGCTTGATGAACTTCTGGACGGCCTTGCTGTATTTGTTGTAGATGGCATTATAGCTCACGGTATAGGCCTTCTTCGTATAGTAGGTAAGGCCCTTGCCCTCCTGCTTACCTTCTTTCATGCGCATCATGATGGCGCAGAGAGCAGGACAGAGTGTGAGGGCCGATACGCACGACAGACCAACAGAAGAGGCAATCGTCACACCGAACTGGGTGAAGAACGTGCCTGAGGTGCCCGGCATGAAGGTCACAGGAATAAATACGGCCATAAATACCAAGGTACACGATACCACGGCTACCGACACCTCACTCATGGCCTGACGGGTGGCTTCGCGGGCATCGCTGATACCACCCTCCATCTTAGCCATCACGGCCTCAACCACCACGATGGCATCGTCGACCACCGTACCGATGGCCAACACCAGTGCAAACAGCGTCAGGATATTGAGCGAGAAGCCTGCCAGCGAAACGATGGCAAAGGTACCCAACAACGATACAATAATCGAGATAGAAGGGATGATGGTGGCCTTGAAGTTCTGCAGGAAGAAGAACACCACCAAGATAACGAGGATGATAGCAATGACAAGTGTCTCGACCACGTTATGGATGGCAGCAAACAGGAAGTCGTCGCTGGTCATCAAGGTCACAACCTCCAGTCCGGCAGGCATCGACACCTTCATCTCCTCAAACGTCTTGTTGATGCGGGCATTCACCTCGGTAGCATTGGCACCCGGGGCCTGGAACACCATGAACATAGCACCAGGTCGATCCTGGATATTCGACGTGAAGTTGTAGCTCATGGCACCAATCTGCACCTCGGCCACGTCGCTCAGATGCAGCATGCCACCGCCGCTGGTGCGCAGCACGATGTCGTTGAACTCCTCGACAGACTTCAGCAATCCCTTATACTGCATCGTATACTGGTAAGAGTTCTCCGACTGCTCGCCGAGTGAACCCACAGCCGACACGAAGCTCTGACCGCCGATTGCAGCGAAAATCTCATTGGGCGTCAGACCGTATTGTGCCATCACGTCGGGTTTCAGCCAGATGCGCAGGGCGTAAGTGTTACCCAGGCTCTGTACGTTACCCACACCGGTGATACGCATCAGACGCGGCTTAACGTTAATATCTACATAGTTCGACACAAAGTCTTCATCGTACTTGCCATCGGCACTCTTTACGGCAAAAATCTGCAGAATGTTATTCTGTCGTTTCTGCACGGTCACACCGATCTTGGTCACGTCGGCAGGCAATAGGGCCTGTGCTTGGGTCACACGGTTCTGCACGTTCACCGCCGCCATGTCGGGATCAACACCCTGCTTGAAATAGACATTGATATCTACATCACCGTTCGACGAGGCCTTAGAGGTCATGTAGGTCATGTCCGACACACCGTTGATAGCCTCTTCGAGCGGCTGGATGACCGACTTCATTACCGTGTTCTCGTCAGCACCTGAATAGTTTGTGCTAACATTTACCGTAGGCGGCGCGATATCCGGGTATTGCTCGACTGCCAGTGTGCTCATCGAGATATAGCCCACCAGCGCTATCACAATAGAGATGGCACATGCCATCACATATTTATTAATAAATATATTATTCTTCATAAAGAAGCCAATTTATTCACTTTTCACTCTTCACTCTTCGCTTCCTCCGGGAACAGCACCTTCTGCCCTTCCGTCACATTATTGGCACCTGTGGTCACGATCTTGTCGCCCACATTCAAACCACTGGTGATGATAAAGTCCTTACCATTGCCTGTGTCTGACGTTGTCACTTCGATAGCGGTAGCCGTACTGTCGGCCTTTACCTTAAACACCTGTGACTTGTCCTGAAGGCGTATCACAGAATTCTGGGGGATGACAATCACATCCTTCTCAGCGAAGTTTATCACCACCGTACCCTGTATGCCGGAGTAGAGATGGCCGTCGGGGTTGGGGAATGATACCTTGGCGGTCAATGAGCCGGTAGCGGCATTCACGACACCCGTCAGACTGACGAAACGACCCTTGTGGGGATACTCCGTACCGTTCTTCATGACAAACGTTGCTGGGGGCATGTTAGAAAGATATTTCTCCAGTTCGGATGCCGACACGCCTTCTTTCACCATCGACTCGACAAGGGCTTCCGTTACTGAGATCTCAGCGTCCATCGTCGTATTGCCGCTCAGCATGGTCAACTGTGTCATCGGCGACACCTGGTCACCGACGCGCACGGGAATCTCGCCGATGATGCCGGATACGGAAGCCGTGATGGTGCAGAAACCGAGGTTCACCTTGGCTCGGTTCACGGCAGCCTTTGCCTGAGCCACCGCAGCCTGAGCCTGCTTGTAGGAGTTCTCAGAGTTGTTCAGCATATAACTGCTCACGATTTTCTTTTCAAACAGGTTCTTGTTCGATTCATACTCCAGCTTTGCAGAGTTTTCCTGCGCCAAGGCAGCCTGATAATTGGCCTGTGCAGCCTCCAGTTCCAGTTGGGCATTACGCGAGTCGATGATGAAGAGCGTCTGCCCCGGCTTCACCTGCTGACCCTCGGTCACGCAGATCTTCATCAACTGGCCACTCACCTGCGGCGTTACCGTTACGTCGTTCTGACCTTTCATCCTAGCACTGAACTTATAGGGGAGTTCAATGTCCGATTTCTGCACTGTCATTGTTTCAAACGACGACTTCGTCTCCTTGGGCATGTCCAGGCTGCAAGCCGTCATTCCAACTGCTATGCCAAACATGTATACCCATTGCCTAAAATTCTTTCTCATGTTCTTGTCGTTTATTAGTTTATATTAATTGATTTTTTTAACTTTTGTACTCACACGCAGATCAGATGAAATCTCCCTGCCCGCCGAAAAGGCATCGAAGTCCACCTTCGACTTCGTGAAGTCGGGGGTGTTGAAGGAGTATATGCTCTCGGAATAGTATTCCTTAGGATTTCGCTGCGGTAGCAAGAAGGGTTTCGAGAAATGCCCCTGATCGTCAACGCTCGCCAAATAGAGACGGCTATAGAGTCCATCGTCCCGGCGGCTGGTGAAAACGATCCAGTGGGAATTCAGGTTCCAGTTATGATAGCTGTCAGCCCTCTCGCTGTTGATTTCCTTTAGTTCACGGGCATCACCTGAACGCAAATCAAGAATCCACTGCTCACTCTCTTCATGCCAGATAGAGAAATAGCCATAGTCTATCAGTGTAAAGAGGATGTATTTACCATCATAGCTGGGACGCGGCCAAGTCAGACTCTTACCCATCGCAACAGCATTGAAGATGGTATCCACCTGTTCGCCATATTGACCTGTCTCTGAATCAAAGGCGATCTTGCAGAGGTTATACTTCTCGTCCTTAAAATGCATCGGATAGTCCTGCTGACGGCAAGTCATATAATAAAGCGTCTTGCCGTCAGGGGAGAACACGGGTGAGTTCTCGCTCCAGTCTTTAGTAGAGAGCAACGAATCCCTGATGATCTCATGTGTAGCAGGATTATAGACGAACACATCGCTTGAGAGATCGAAGACCTCTATACGCTCATTGGGTGCCACATGGAAGCCCTGACGCGTCTGATTCGTGGAAAACGCACAATATTTGCCACTGGGATGCCAATAGGGATATACCATTGAGCCACCAAGCTGATCGTTGCTGGCTTTGAGCCACTCCCGCCGACCGTCTATCTGAAACATCGTAGCCCCATGGTCACCGCGGACATGGAACACGAACTTCGAGGGATCCGTCTGATACGCAGAATGACAATTGACACACATACCAGGTACCTGAGTATTCTCCATGATGGGATATTCTTTATAGGAAGAAATATCGCGCTGATAAAGCCCCATCTTACTGAACACCTCATAGCCTGGGGCGATGCGACGATACGTCAGTCCCCATTCATCAAGATTGTACGGACTTACAGACACCGTAAAGTCCTTATACTGTTTCCACTGTCCGACCTGACGGATGCAGACGGTGAAAGTCAACTCACCGCCTTTGTTTCGGGCCGTCAACTGATGCCAGTCATCGATATCGAAATCAGCGAAGTCGCCCTGTGTATGCAATACTCCGCCTTTGGATCCTCTAACGATCACATCTAAACAGTCGACATCGTCCTCCACACAGTTAAAATTAAGAGGTGCTATCTCCACAGGAATCGTCACGCCAACATAGTCGGGATATATCTTTGGCAGTTCATCCACCTTTGTCGGATTCTGAGGCACAGAAGAACAAGCAGAATAAAACAACACAGAGACACAGAGGTACAGAGGAATCAAAAACAAAAACCTCTGTGTCTCTGTACCTCTGTGTTTAATAATCTTCTTCATTGTCCAACTGTTAAATAATACCATACCGTATTCCTGAATTTTGCCAGTTCGGGCGAGTTCTTATCCTGTGAGTAAACCCGTGCAAAGTCGTTCATCTGCTGAAGGATCAGCTGATTGACAACTCCCTGCGGGGGCTGCTGATTCTGTTGCATAAAGGCAAAAGCGATAGCCTCCTGACAATGACGGGGATTATACTGAATGCGATTCTGCACCGCCTGCACATACTGCATAAAACGCGGGATGTCCCTATCGAGCAATGGTATCATCAGCAGATACTGAGCTGCCATCTGATTCTGTTGATTATGCATGAACAACTGTCCGCATATCTTATCCAGCTCGCGGTCGCTGAAGAGAAGATCTTCTTTCAGACGATATTGCCGGAGTGTACCATAGAGCGGATGCTCATTAATAGCCTTCTCGTCGCCCAGCATCTGTATCATACGTTGTGCCCATAGACGATAGAATACAGTTTTCTCCAACAGCCGAAGATACTTCTCTGCCACCTGGTATTGACCGTTGATGAGATTCGTTTCAGCTAATCGCTTCATCACGCGTGCGCTCTTATTATAATTAGGTATAGCCTCCATCGCCTCGAAGGCAAAGCGCTGTGCTGTGTTGACCAGTCCAAGGTTGAAATAAATCTCGCCCGTCAGCTGCATGGTCGCAAAGTTACGCTCAGACTTCGGCAGCAGGCCTACTGTACCGCGCTGATAGAACTCGAATGCCCGCTCCCCCAACTGGTTGGTCATGCCTAATGCCAGGTTCGTTGCACTGACGCTCATCGGCAGGTCAGGCATCTGTTTCTCAGCCTTTGCGATAATAGCGTTCCAGTCACCGATACGCACCAGGTAGTCGTACTCGATGAGTTCATACTTCTTTTTTGCGTCGAAACCAAATTCCTTTGGCACCAATATGAGCATCGCAAAGACGAGAGCCTCGGCATACCTCACCCCTGTCTTCGGTTGCGGCAGTCTTCTGACCAAAAACGCCAAGAGCAGAATCACTACTGGGATGGCCATCAACATGTAAGGAATTGTCTCGGGAACCCGGTAATAGCTCACCCCCAACATCACCCTCAGCATCGGGAATGGCAAATAATGCGCACTCAGCAGCATCAGTGCCAGGGCATAGACGACAGAGAGTGGCAGCATCCATAAGGCCACCATCAGCACCATCGGCCCAAGAAGCCAATATAATGTGGGAACCGCGACAAAGACAATACCCCATCTGACAGCCTTACCGCACCTCTGAACCTTCAGCCAGCCTGTCATCACGCCTAACGCCATGACCAGTGCCACGACATAGGTCAGCATCACCCCCTCATCACCCATGGCATACCACAGCATGATAGCAGGTATAAAACTCAGGAGATAGTGGTTCTCGGAGCGCATCAACCGCCATGTGAGTCGCTGCACCAGCATATATAACAGGGCCAGAATGGTCGCGCCGATGGTCACGCCGTTATAAAACTGCACCAAGAACTCTGACACATACCTGGCAAAGCCGCCTGGCTCAGCCATGCGTTCAAGGAAGTAGTCATTGTCGAAGAGGAACAGCTGCAACTGCTCTTGATAGACCATCACAAAGGGATAGCGGAATCTCCAAAACAGAAAAACCACTATACCGAAAACTAACGTCATCAATAGTCCGGCATGCATTGAGAGGATATTACTCAAATATCTCTTCATTCGCTTTAGTAATCATCTTTCCTCTTAGTCGCTGCAAAATTACGAAGAATAATCTGAAACACCAAATGATTATTTAGAAAAAAGTTGTATCTTTGCAGCCGGAAATAAAAAAACGGAGAACATGGAAATTATTAATATACCCCTTTGGGCATGGATTTTGTTTTATGTCTTGGTCTTCATCATGCTGGTCATCGACCTGAAATCATTCGGAAAGAAAGGCCAACATGAGGTAAGTGTGTCAGAGGCCCTGAAGATGACCGCCGTATGGATTGGCGTGTCACTGGTGTTTTGCGCAGGCATCTACCTCTTCTATCCCGAGGCAAACTATGAAAAGTCCATGGAGTTTCTGGCGGGCTACCTGATAGAGAAGTCTCTCTCGATGGATAACCTCTTCGTCTTCCTCATGTTATTCTCTTTTTTCGGTGTCCAGCGGAAGTACCAGCATGAAGTCCTATTTTGGGGCATCTTCGGAGCCCTGATTCTGCGCAGTCTCTTCATCTTTGCCGGCACGGCCATGATTGTACGTTTCGAATGGATCCTCGGGATTTTCGGTATCTTCCTGATCTATACAGGCATCAAGATGTTCGGCCATCAGGATGATGAAAACGTCGATCCGTCAAAGAACATATTCGTTAAGGTGTTCAAGAGGTTCTTCCCTGTGACGGACCAGATGCACGAAGACAAATTCTTTATCATAGAAAACGGCAAACGGCTGGCTACTCCGCTTTTTATCGCCCTGATCGTCATAGAGACCACTGATGTGGCTTTTGCCGTAGACAGCATCCCCGCCGTCTTCTCTGTGTCAAGAGATCCCTTCATTGTACTGACGTCGAACATCTTCGCCATCCTTGGGTTGCGTGCCCTTTATTTCGCCCTTGCCGCAGTGGCCAAATACTTCACCTATCTTAAATATGGCCTCGGCATCATCCTGAGTTTCGTGGGCGTGAAGATGCTCCTGGCAATGAACAAATACGTCAATTCGATGGGCAGTCTGGTTGGCTTGGACCTCAACATACCCCATATCGAAGTGCCCACGCCATGGTCGCTGGCCTTCATCTTCGGCGTACTCGTATTATCGATATTAGCATCTGTATACGTATCTAAATCAAATAAATAATGGAAGCAAAAAACTATACCCATGACGCAGTGGAACTGCTGAAGGACTTGGTCAGGATTCCCTCTGTCAGCAGGAACGAGGAACAAGCGGCCGACAAACTTGCCGAGTACCTGAATCTTTGGGGACTGCCCTTCGGTCGTGAAGGGAATAATATCTGGGTGGGCTGTCCTGACTGGGATAATAAGCGTCCGACGGTCATGCTGAATGCGCACATCGACACGGTCAAGCCCGTCAGCTCATGGAGCCGTGATGCGTTCACCCCTGTGCAGGAAGGTGACATGCTATATGGTCTGGGCACAAACGACTGCGGCGGCGGCCTTGTCGCCCTGCTCCAGACCTACCGCATCATGATTCAGCGCCAACGCAGCTACAACCTATTGTGGCTGGCCTCAGCCGAAGAAGAGGTTTCCGGATCAAATGGCATCGCACGCGTCATGGCCTTCCTTCCAAAGATTGACTTTGCTATAGTAGGTGAACCCACTGGCATGCAGCCAGCTATCGCCGAGAAAGGACTGATGGTCATTGACGGCTATGCCCGAGGAAAATCCGGCCATGCAGCGAGGAACGAGGGAATAAACGCCATTTACGAAGCCCTCGATGATCTTGTCTGGCTGCGCGGCTATCGGTTCCGCAAGGTCAGCCCTCTGCTAGGTGCCACCAAGATGACGGTGACCGTTGTGGAGAGCGGCACCCAGCACAACGTCATCCCCGACACGCTCCATTTTATTATAGATGTACGCACGAATGAATTCTATCAGAACGAATTCCTGTTCGAATTCCTTCGTAAGAAGATGAAGAAGTGTGAACTGAAGGCCCGTTCCTTCCGTCTGCAGTCTTCGAGCATCCCCGTGGATCATCCTTTTATCAAAAGATGTATAGAACGAGGCATGCAGCCCTTCGGTTCACCCACTCTGAGCGACCAGGCACTCATGTCCTTCCCCAGCGTGAAATTAGGGCCAGGCGCCTCTGAACGTTCCCATTCAGCGGACGAATACATCAAGATTTCTGAAATCGAACAGGCTATCGACACCTACGTACAGCTGCTGGAAGGCCTGAATCTCTGAGCTATTTGGCAAGCCACAGCTCAGGATTCATCTTGGCACTACCGTTACGCAACTGGAACTGCATCATACCCTCAGGGCCAACCTTACCAATGGTCTGACGGGCTGTAACTTTCTGTCCGCGAGTGACATTCACTGATGCCAGGTCACAATAGACGGACATATAGTTACCATGACGGATAATTACCACCGTGGTTCCTGAATAGCCGAATACGGCAGTGACTTCACCATCGAAGATGCTACGCACGGCGGCACCGGGCTGGCCCTTGATGTCTATACCCTTCTTATCGACAGTGACATGACCCTTCACGTCCGTCACCGTATTGGTGCCATAATGGCTGACAATACGGTAACTGCCCACGATAGGCATCGGCAGTCGTCCGCGGTTGCTCTCGAAATTCCCACTCAGCACACGGTCAACAGACGAGACCGTCGTTGTTTCTGGAGCAGATTTCCTTGCAGCGGCCATCTCACGCTCATGCGCCTTGCTATCAGCTGCGGCCTTACGCTCAGCAGCCAGTCTGGCACGCTCTGCCTCACGCGCAGCCTGTTCCGCAGCCGCTTTTTCCTCAGCACTCTTACGTGCAGCTGCCCTTGCAGCAGCCTTGGCTTTCTCTTCCTTGGCCTTCGCCTCAGCAATCCTTCGTTCGTTTTCCTTCCGTGCAGCTTCCGCAGCCGCTTTCTTCCTCGCCAGTTCCTCAGCGCGTTTCTTGGCGGCAGCCTCAGCGGCCTTACGCTTGGCCTCTGCCTCAGCACGGGCTTTCGCACGGGCTATCTCCTCGGCTATCAGCTTGTCGATCTGCGCATTCAGTTCCAAGTCGCGCTTCTTCTGCTTCTCGATGATACTCTGAATGGTTTTCTGCTGCTTTTTCAGCGAGCTCACCACATTCTGTTGCTCTACCTGCTTGTTCTCCAACGTCTTTTTCTCCTGCTGGCCACGATAGAGCAGATCGTTCTTCTGCTTCTTGGTACTTCTCAGTTCCTGATAGGCCTCAGTCACCTGAGCCTGCATCGATGCTACAGCCTCGGCCTGAGTCTGCTGATAGGAGGCATACTCACGCACAAAGCGCATACGACGATACATCTGCGAGAAGTTCTTCGCACTGAAGACAAACATCAGCTTGCTCTGAAGATTTCTGTTGCGATGCATATAGCGCATGGATTTCAGGTATCGCTGCTTCCTGTCTTCCAGCTCACGCTTCAGCATCACCAACTGAGACTGAAGCACACTGATATCATCTTCCAACTTGCTAATGTCATGACGGATCGTATCGATGGTCCTACGCTTGTCTGCAATCTCATTGTTCAGAATCATCAGATTCTGCAGACGCTTATTCACATCACGCTCATTGGCTTTCAGCTTCAGCTCCTGCTCCTGAATCGACTTGCGCACCTGCTGCTGCTCGTTTTTCAGGCTCTTCACAGTCACAGCCGGTTTCTTGGCTGTACTCTGTTTTTTCGTGGTTTTAGACTTCTTGGCTGTACTTGACTTCTTAGTAGTAGTACGCGTACTTGTGGTGGTCGTACGCTTCTGCTGAGACGTTTTCTTAGTCTGCTGAGCAGGTACGGCCGCCACAAGACATGCAAAAATCCAAAGGACTATTAGTCTCTTCACACTTCCTTTTTACCGCAATATTACAATGACATGAACCTGCGAAGGATCTCGTCAACCGTCACCTCACGGTATTTGTTAGAGATCTCCGTTCTCGTTTCCCATTCCGATTCTGCCCCAATATAGTTGAGCGTCATCCCAAGTTTCACTTCCTTCTTTGGTGTGGTCAGGATGATGCCGTGCTTGGTTGGGTACATCTTCTTACCGACACGCTCAAATGCATCATAGTCCCAATTCAGCTGGGTATTGCCGTTGAAACGGTCCTTATAGAGGATATTGGCCATACGGATGAGCGCTGTATTCTTGCTGGCCAGCCAGCTGTAGTCCATCTTGCCCTCCTCCAGACTGATGATCATATCGTCGCCGCTCTCAATGGTTGTGAACACCTTGGTCGTGTCCTCAGTATGCTTCATCACGTTGTTCTGATTCGGATGGAAGAGCTCGTTCCAGAAGAGTGCCTGAAGTGAATTGAAGTTCAGACCGCTATTCCGAAGGAAGTCCACCTGCATGTAAGGTGCCTTCAGATACTGCTTGTTGATACGGTCCATGATGAGCACGTAATCCTTGGTCAACTCGATACGTCCGGCCTCTACGAATCCGAAAGCCATCAGCTGAAGACGGATCACGTCGTCACGTTTCATCCTCAGGTTACCTGTCAGCGTCAGCTTCTGCTGTCCCACCTCCACAGAGAACTTCACCTTGGATGTCATGAACTTAGCGGTCTGGGCATTCTCCCTCACCTGCTGGATGAAATTCATTTTAGCCTGCTGTTCAGATGTCAGTTGAACAGGCTGGTCCACATGCTTTTTATGGAAGATACACGATGTGAACATCAACGGCAAAGCCAAAACGGCTACTTTGAAAAGACTTGTTCGTTTCATTCTGATAAATATTTTTTTTGTTTGATTTTTTTGTTCAGTACTTCATTGTCAGGCTTCTGTTTCAGGGCTTCCTCCCAATATTCGAGAGCCTTATCCATATCCTGGTTTTGGGCGTAGATGTCGCCTGCATGCTCCACGATGACGGAGTTGTCGACAGACTCATCCTTGTTCTGCAATGCCTGTTCTATATAAACCTTGGCCTCGGCATAGCGTTCCTCCATGAAGAGAATCCAAGCATAGGTATCCAGATAGGTAGAGTTCTTCGGCTCCGCCTTCACCGTCTTGAAGCTCATCTCTTCGGCCTTCGACAATCGTTCCCCACGCTCACTCAGATAGTAGGCATAGTTGTTGAGGCATCCCATATTATCGTCCTTCCACTGCAAGCAGGAGTCATAGGCTGCAAAAGCCTCCTCGGGTAGTCCCTGCTGATGAAGGATGTCACCCATCACTGCATAGAAGTCGGAAACGATAGTCGGGTCACTGTCTTCTTTGATGACGCCGATACCATTCTTGAACGACGAGAGTGCCGCCTCCAGACTGTCACACTTGTAATAGGCCACCCCCTGATAGTAGTAGAAAGCCATGTCGTCAGGGTTGTATTGTCTGGCATCCTGGCAGAGTGTGACCACCTGATCCATATTGTCTTCCTCCCAGGCATAGCCCACGAGTCGTAGTCGTGCAGCCGAATTATCCGGAGCGATACTCAGAGCCAGCCTGAGTACCTCGCTGATACTATCCTTCGGCATCTTCTTCGCATCCATATACGAAGCGCAGAGAATGGCCATATCCTCGTCGGGCTGTGGCTGGGCCAGCATCTTATGGAAAAGCTGCAGTACTCTTGTACTGTCACCGCCCATCACCTCACTGGCAGATATTTCCTGTCTCAGCAGATGTATCTTCTCCTGCGATGTGGCATTCTTGTTTAGCAGCACGCGCTCAGTCAGCGAATCGGCAATCTCCTGATGCTCCATCGCCTGATGATAGGTACGCAGCGACATCAGCACACGGGTGTTATCCGGTTCTCGGGCCAATATCTGGCTATACACCTTCAGTGCTTTCTTCGGCTGACCGTTCATCATCAGTGTCTCACCGTACATGGCCCGATAATTCAGGTCGTTAGGGTATTTGTCAGCCAGTTCCTTCATCTCACTGATGGCAGCCTTCTCATTGCCTAACCGCGTATAAATCTCACTTTTGGCCAACGACAGCCGCTCGTTCTTCCCGTCAATGGTCTCTAGCTTGTCAAGCATGCTGATGGCCTGGTCATAATCATCCACCTGCTGATAGAGTTGGAAGAGCGTCTCCAACAAGTCCAGGCGGTCTTTGTCCCGCTCGTAGATTTTCTCAATCACAGGAATCGCCTGCGCAAAATCCTGCTGACGAATGTAGATTTGAGCCAGCGTCTCCATATAGGTCACATTGTCAGGATCCAAAGCGGCAGCTTTCTTGATATAAGCCACACTCTTGTCGGCATCCTTTAATGCACCGTAATATTGTGCCAGGAAGAAGTAGGCCTCCGATGCCTCGGGATTCAACTCAATACAATGTCGCAAGAGGTCGAAGGCGGCGTCGTTATTTCCTTTTTGCCGCTGTACCATCGCCTCCAGAAAGAACTGGTCGTATGTTCTGCTATCCTGAGCGCCGGCCTGACCAATGCAAGTCAGCGTCAGTAGCATCAATATCCTTAGTTTCCTTCTCATTATCTATTTCACGCCAGTATGTCCGTAGCCACCCTCGCCGCGCTCTGTCTCGTCGAGCACTTCAACGGGCACAAACTCACCCTGCTCATGACGGGCGATCACCATCTGGGCAATGCGCTCACCATCCTCCACGATGAAATTCTCCTGTGAGAGATTGATCAGCACCACCCCGATCTCACCCCGATAGTCGGCATCAATCGTCCCCGGGGTGTTCAGCACTGTAATGCCCTTCTTCAAGGCTAAGCCACTGCGCGGTCTCACCTGTGCCTCATAGCCTGCAGGCAATGCGATATGCAAGCCTGTCGGCACAAGCCGGCGCTCCAGCGGTTTCAGCGTGATCGGTTCGTCGATATTAGCACGCAAATCCATGCCGGCACTCAACTCCGTCGCGTACTGCGGAAGCGGTTGGTGACCCTTGTTGACAACTTTTATTTTCAGCATTCTTTTAAAATCTTATTTTAATCATCGTGCAAAGGTAGTGTTTTTACCGCAGATTACGCAGATAATAGGAAATTATTTTTCATTTTTTCGTTAATTTCTGCGAAAACAGCATGTTCTGTGGTTTATTTTTGTAACTTTGCACCTCAGTTATGATGAATTGGCAACAACTGATATCCAACAAACGCCTCGGGCAGGAGCACCGTCACCCCGAGCGTCACGACGACCGTACGGAGTTCAAACGTGACTACGATCGTCTCATTTTCTCTGCACCCTTCCGACGCCTGCAGAATAAGACTCAGGTATTCCCACTACCGGGCAGCATTTTCGTCCACAACCGCCTCACCCATTCGCTCGAAGTGGCCAGCGTGGGCATGTCGCTCGGCAACGACGTGGCCATGCAGCTCACAAAGCGCCATCCCGAACTGAGAGACACGCTCTTCCAGGAGATAGGACAGATCGTCGCCACCGCCTGCCTAGCCCACGACCTGGGCAATCCGCCCTTCGGCCACAGCGGTGAGAAAGCCATGCAGGCCTACTTCCTCGAAGGGGCGGGCAGCGAGCTCCAGCGACTGGTGAGCCCCATCTTCTGGAACGACCTCACCCACTTTGAGGGCAATGCCAACGCCTTCCGCATTCTCACCCATCAGTTCAAGGGTCGTCGCCCTGGTGGATTTGTCATGACTTATTCCATGCTCGCCAGCATCGTCAAGTACCCCCATTCCTCCACCGCCGCAGGCAAGAAGGGCAAGTTCGGTTTCTTCGACACCGAGAAGGACTCCTATCGTCGGATTGCCCAGGAATTAGGCATTCCATGCCTCTCCGAAGCAGGCGAGCCCCTGAAGTACGCCCGACATCCGTTGGTCTATCTTGTGGAGGCTGCCGATGACATCTGCTATGAGATCATGGACATTGAGGATGCCCACAAACTTAAAATTATTTCGCATGAAGATACCATGCGTCTGCTATTGGATTTCTTCGACGAGGAGACCCAGCAGCGCATTCTGAACCGCATCGTCGAAGAGGGCGTTACCGACAACAATGAAAAGATTGTCTACCTGCGAGCCTGCGTGATCGGCAAATTGGAAAATGAATGCGTACGCGTTTTCATCGACCATGAGGATGAGATTCTCGGAGGGACGTTCGGAAAGAGTCTTATCGACCATATCAGCCAACAGCAGAAAGAAGCCTACGAGCGTTGTTGCGACCTTTCCATCAGACGCATTTACAAAAGCCGTCCTGTGCTCGATGTCGAACTCTCCGGTTATCAGATCATCCAGACGCTGATGCAGCAGTTCATAGGGGCGGCCGTTCATCCCGAGCGGTTCTACTCCAAACACCTCATCAGCCGTGTGTCGAGCCAGTACGACATCGATGCCCCTGACTTGGAAACACGTCTCATGGCCGTCATCGACTACATCAGCGGCATGACCGACGTCTATGCCCTCGACGTTTACCAGAAAATCAACGGCATCTCCCTCCCGATTGTCTAAACAGGCGGTATAAAAAAAGTTATTTTTTGGCAAAGCAGAAAAACTTTTTGGGATAATTGTCGTACCTTTGCGCCCGTGATACTGACAACGAAGAGACATATTGCCGCGTGGATGCTGTTGGCAGTGTTCTTGCCAACGTTCCTGATAGCGTCACTCCACATACATGAGAGCGGGGCTACAGCGGTGACAGAGTGTACCGACTGTGTTCACCACAGTTGTCATGGCCATCTGACGCAGATGGCATCTTGGACAGACGACTGTGTACTCTGCCAGTTTCTCACGCTGACATACGTGTCTGCTGCCGTTGTGGCGGTTGCCTTTATCTTTCATGCAGTATGGATTCTCCATGCCCCGCATCAGCGTTTCGTCTGTTGTTCCAGCTGGTGCAACATCGTCACAAGAGGTCCTCCTGCCTCGTGACTTATCCCCCAAGAGAAATCCACATTTTTAACTCATTAAAGATTAAATCACAGAATGAAAACAAGATATATCATTCTGCCTTTGTTGTGTATATGCACGGCAGTGGCAGCACAAGACAACAATAAGACACATCACCATGCGGAGGATTCTACCGACGTATTCTTCCGCCATCTGAATCTGAATGAGGTGACGGTGACGGGCGTAACGGGCGATACAAAGCTGAAGCACGCGACGACTCCCGTAAGCATCGTCACGCCACAAGTACTGCGCGCAACGGCAGCGACCAACATCATCGACGCCATCAGTCACCAGCCTGGCGTCAGTCAATTGACTACGGGTAGCAGCATCTCGAAGCCCATCATTCGCGGACTGGGCTACAATCGTGTGGTGGTGATGAGCGAGGATGTTCGCCAGGAGGGTCAGCAGTGGGGCGACGAACATGGTGTGGAGGTGGACGGCAGCAGTGTCAACTCTGTCGAGATCCTTAAAGGACCAGCCTCGCTGATGTATGGCTCAGATGCGATGGCAGGTGTGGTGATCCTGCACTCACAGCCGACAGTTGGCGAGGGAGAGATGCGTGCCAACGTCAACACGGAGTATCAGACCAACAACGGTCTATTCGGCTATAACCTCTCAATGGCAGGCAATCAGCGGGGATTCGTATGGGATGCCCGCTTCAGCGACAAGATGGCTCATGCCTATAAGAACAAATATGATGGTTACGTACCTGGCTCACAGTTCCGTGAACGGGCAGGCCGGCTGATGTTGGGCATCAACAAGGCATGGGGACACTCGCGGCTCACGTGGACATGCTACCACCTGACACCGGGCATCGTGGAGGGTGAGCGCGACCCCGAGACCGGCGAACTGGAATGTAGCACCGATAACGTGAAGACCTACGGTAAGGCACTGCCCTTCCAGCAGGTTAAACACTACAAACTGGTTTGGAACAACTCACTGAACCTTTCTTCGGGCTATCTTAAGGCCATCATCGGCTACCAGCAGAACCGCCGTCAGGAGTTTGAGGAGAGTGCTGACGAGTACGGTATCTTCCTGAAGCTCCACACAGTGACCTACGACCTGCGCTACGTCACTAACGAGTTCAGTGGCTGGAAGTTCTCAACAGGTATCGGCGGCATGTACCAGCAATCGGTCAATAAGGGCGAGGAGTTCCTCATCCCCGACAGCCGACTCTTCGACTTTGGCCTTTATGCCACTGCCACGAAGTCCGTTGGCGACCAATGGACGCTGAATGGTGGCGTGCGCTACGATCACCGGCATCTGCATGGCGACGAGCTTCTCGAGGATGGAGATCTGCGCTTTACCGACTTCTCCCGCCATTTCAATGGCTTGACGGGCAGCATCGGGGCCGTTTGTAACATCAACGAACACTTCAACCTGCGCCTGAATGTGGCTCGTGGCTTCCGCACGCCCAACATGAGCGAACTGGCCTCCAACGGCGTTCACGAAGGCAGCATCCGCTATGAGTTGGGCGACCAGCAGCTAAAGGCGGAATACAGTCTGCAGGCAGACCTCGGACTCGATTTTACCTCACGCTACGTCTCTGCACAGGTGGCCCTCTTCGCCAATCGCATCGACAACTACATCTTCACCCATCGCCTGCCTGAGGAGATAGAAGAAGGTTATCTCACCTATGCCTACACCCAGGGTGACGCACGTCTTTTAGGCTTCGAGGCCGGCATGGACTTCCACCCCATCCACTCCATCCATTTCTCCAACACCTTCTCATACGTCGATGCCCAATTGCTGAACGCGACACCGGATACGAAATACCTCCCCTTCACGCCAGCCCCTCACTGGTCATCGGAACTGAAGTGGGAGCTCTTCCACCACTCCCACAGCACGGTCTATCATCAGCATGACCTGCATACCGTCCACCGATCATTGTTCAACAACCTCTATATTGCGGCTGGTCTCGACTGCTATCTGAAACAGACGCATATCTACAGTGCCGATGATACTGAGACCCCAACGCCCGCCTATGCCCTTCTCAGTCTCTCAGCAGGAACAGATGTCCAAATCAAAGGGAAAAAGATTGCCGAACTGTATATCACTGCCGACAACCTGCTGGACAAAGCATATCAGAACCATCTGAGCCGTCTGAAGTATACCGATGAGAATCTCGTGACCGGGCGCCGTGGCGTCTACAACATGGGACGCAACATCACCTTCAAGATCGTATTACCGATAGACATTTGAAAATAAATATTAATTTATTTTGCATTTCATCCGATTTGCACTACCTTTGCAGCCGAAATGAAGAAACTGTATATTGAAACGTATGGCTGCCAGATGAATGTGGCAGATTCTGAGGTGGTGGCTTCGGTGATGCAAATGGCCGGATATGAGACCACTGACAAGCTGGAAGAGGCAGATGCCGTGTTCCTGAATACCTGCTCCGTCAGGGATAACGCGGAACAGAAAATCTATCATCGGCTGGAGGCGCTCCACAGCGAAAAAGTTAAAAGGGGAAAAGGTAAAAAGGTAAAAAACGAGAACCCCTTGATTATTGGTGTGCTTGGCTGTATGGCTGAGCGGGCGCAACAAGATCTGATCGAGAATCACCACTGCGACCTGGTGGCAGGCCCCGATGCCTATCTCACATTGCCCGATCTCATTGCACAGGCTGAGACAGGCCACAAGGCGATGAACATCGAGTTGTCGACCACGGAGACCTATAAGGACATCGTGCCTCAACGTATCGGTCTGGGCCACAAGATTGGCGGCTTTGTGAGTATTATGCGTGGCTGCAACAACTTCTGCCACTACTGCATTGTGCCTTATACCAGAGGGCGCGAAAGAAGCCGCGACGTGGAGAGCATCCTCCGTGAAGTGCGCGACCTGAGAGACAAGGGATATAAAGAGGTAACGCTCTTAGGACAGAACGTGAACTCGTATCACTTTGCTAATATTACTTTCCCGCAATTGTTGAGGATGGTGGCCGAGGAAGTGCCCACGATGCGGGTACGCTTTACAACCTCGCACCCCAAGGATATGAGCGACGAGACGTTGCGGGTGATTGCCGAGGTGCCGAATGTGTGCAAGCACATCCACCTGCCCGTCCAAAGCGGCAGCGACAAGATCCTGAAGCTGATGAACCGCAAATACACCCGTGAGTGGTATATGGATCGCGTGAACGCCATCCGCCGCATCATCCCTGACTGCGGACTTTCGACAGACATTTTCGTGGGCTACCACGACGAGACGGAGGAAGATCATCAGTTGTCATTGAGTCTGATGCGTGAGGTGGGCTACGACTCAGCCTTCATGTTCAAATACTCCGAACGCCCAGGCACCTATGCCTCGAAGCATCTGCCCGACAACGTGGCTGAAGATGAAAAGATCCGCCGTCTGAACGAGCTCATCGCCCTACAGACGGAGATGAGTGCCATCCAGAACAAGAAGGATGAAGGCAAGGAGTTCGACGTGCTGGTAGAGGGATTCTCGAAGCGTAGTCGTGAGCAACTCTGCGGACGTACGGAGCAGAACAAGATGGTGGTGTTCGACAAAGGCGAGCATCATATTGGCGAAACAGTTAGAGTCAGGATTACAGGCTCTACAAGCGCAACTCTCTTCGGCGAAGCCGTAGAAAGGTAAAAAGGTAAAAAAGTAAAAAGGTAAAATGAAGGAATTCATTAATGTACTGAGGCGGTTTGTGCCTCCCTATAAGCGATATCTGGTGGCATCGGTGGTGTTCAATATCCTCTCGGTGATCCTTAACGTATTCTCCTTTGCCGCCCTCATCCCCATCCTGCAGATTATCTTCAAGACGGGCGACGGCGAGACGGCCACCGCCCTGATGGCATGGGACTGGACGAATGCACAGGAGGTGCTGATGAACAACATGAACTACTACGTCAACGGTCTGATTGCCGACGTAGGTCCTACGACGACGCTGCTCGTCATCGGCCTGTTCCTGGCTTTCATGACCTTCCTGAAGACTGGAGCCTACTTTCTCTCCTCGGCCACCATCGTGCCGATCCGCACAGGTGTGGTCCGCGACATCCGCAACCAGCTCTACCAGAAGATCAACGCCCTGCCGATGGGTTTCTTCAGTGAGGAGCGCAAGGGCGACATCATTGCCCGCATGAGTGGCGATGTGCAGGAGATCGAGAACTCCATCATGTCGTCGCTCGAGATGCTCTTCAAGAACCCCATCCTCATCATCGGCTATTTCGCCATGCTGCTTTTCATCTCATGGCAGCTGACGGTGTTCACGCTCGTCATCGTGCCCGTCATGGGCTGGTTCATGGGCTGGGTAGGCCGTAAGCTGAAGGCACAGAGCGTGAAGGCACAGAGCCTGTGGAGCGACACCATGAGTCAGGTAGAGGAGACGCTCGGCGGCCTGCGTATCATCAAGGCCTTCAATGCCGAGGAGAAGATGAACCGTCGCTTCGACCAGATCAATTCTGCCTACCGCAACGATATCATGCGGGTAAACATCCGCCAGTCGATGGCCCACCCGATGTCTGAGTTCCTGGGTACGGTGATGATTGTCATCGTGCTGTGGTTCGGAGGTGTGCTGGTACTCAACAACCACACGCTCTCAGGTCCTATCTTTATATATTATATGGTGATGCTCTACTCCATCATCAATCCGCTGAAGGAGTTCTCCAAGGCCGGCTATAACATCCCCAAGGGTCTGGCCTCTATGGAGCGTGTGGATAAGATCCTGATGGCCGAGAACACCATCAAGGAAGCCGCTAACCCCAAGTCCATTGCCCGCTTCGAACACCAGATAGAGTTCAAGCATGTCTCATTTAAGTATGGAGAGCAATGGGTACTGAAGGATATCAACTTGGTGATTCCCAAGGGTAAGACCATCGCACTGGTAGGTCAGAGCGGCTCAGGCAAGTCGACGATGGTCGACCTCATCCCCCGTTACTACGACGTACAGGAGGGCGAGGTACTCATCGACGGCATCAACGTGAAGGACTTGGGCATCCACGACCTGCGCCAGCTGATAGGCAACGTGAATCAGGAGGCCATCCTCTTCAACGACTCCTTCCGTAACAACATCTCCTTCGGTGTGGATACTGCCACACAGGAGCAGATTGAAGAAGCCGCGAAGATTGCCAATGCCTACGACTTCATCATGGCTTCGGAACAGGGTTTCGATACGAACATCGGCGATCGTGGCGGCCGTCTCTCAGGTGGCCAGCGTCAGCGTGTGAGCATCGCCCGGGCCATCCTGAAGAACCCGCCTATCCTCATCCTCGACGAAGCCACCTCTGCCCTCGACACCGAGAGTGAGCGTCTGGTGCAGGATGCCCTGGAGCGACTTATGAAGACGCGCACTACTGTAGCCATCGCCCACCGTCTGAGCACCATCAAGAACGCCGACGAGATCTGCGTGATCCACGAGGGAAGTATTGTGGAACGAGGCACCCACGAGGAGTTGCTGGCACACGACGGCTACTATAAGAAACTACATGACATGCAGAGCTGATGAGACAGAGACTGATCTACCTGTTCAAGTTCTTCCTGATCACTGTGGTGCTGTTCATCATAGCGAAGATTGCCTTTATGCTGGTCAATCACGAAGGGCACATGTTCACGGCACGCGATATGTTGGACGTCATCACACACGGTTTATCTCTCGATCTCTCTACAGCTCTATATTTCCTCATCATCCCCTTCCTGGCGACGGTGGTATCAATCTGGTGGAATGGCAAGGTGCTCACAAAGATCCTGCACGCCTATTACCTCGTGGTGGCAATCATGCTGAAGCTGGCCTTCGTGACCGATTCGAGCCTCTATCCGTACTGGGGATTCAAGCTCGACAGCACCTGTCTGCAGTATCTCGATTCCCCTGCCGAGATGAGCGCCAGCGTGTCAGGTCTTTACATAGCCATCCACCTGATCGTCATCATTGTGGGAGTCATACTCGTATATAACCTCTATAAGCACATCCCCCTGTGGCAGAAGGCACCAGCCCACAAATGGAGAGCCGTCGCAGTCAGTCTGCTCCTGATACCCATCTTCATCATCGGTATCCGCGGCGGCCTGGATGAGAGCACGACGAACACGGGACAAGTCTATTACTCCCAGAACCAGTTCCTGAACCACTCTGCCGTGAACCCCGTATTCAACTTCTTCGACTCTTTCTCCCAGACCGTCGGTGAGATCGTCGAATACGACTTCTACGACGAGACAGAGTGCGAAGCCTTGCTCCACGGCTGCTATTCCACGGAGAGCATCCTCACCGATACGCTGCTGACGACCCAGCGCCCAAACGTGATCATCATCCTTATGGAGAGTGCCAGTGAGGTGTTTGCGAAGGCCATGCCCCATTTGAACAGTCTGAAGCGCGAGGGCATCAGCTTCAGCCACTGCTATGGCAACACCTATCGCACAGACCGCGGTACCGTCAGTACCCTCAGCGGCTACCCCTCATTCCCCACGATGTCGGTGATGAAGATGCCCAAGAAAGCGGGTCTCCTTCCCTCCATCGCACGAACCCTGCAGGGCGAGGGCTATGCCACCAGCTATCTGTATGGCGGCGACATCAACTTCACCGACATGCGCGGCTACCTCATCGCCACAGGCTGGGAGAAGCTGCACTGGAAAGCCGACTATACCCAGGAAGAGCAGAACACGGCGAAGTGGGGCGTGCGCGACGATATCACCTTCCAGACGCTCTACGACCAGATCTGTGCCTCCGACACCACCCGTCGCTTCCTCATGGGCTACTCCACACTGAGCAGCCATGAGCCGTGGGACGTCCCCCTCCGCCACCTCCCCGATGAAAAGATGAATGCTTTCTATTACCTTGACCAGTGCATTGGAGAGTTTACTGCCAAGCTCAAGGCCACCCCCTACTGGAACGACCTGCTCATCATCCTCCTGCCCGATCATGGCATCAACTACCAGGACATCGACGAGACCCGTCAGGAGCGCAACCATATCCCCATGCTCTGGATCGGCGGTGCCGTGAAGTCGCCGAAAGTCATCAGCCAATACTGTAATCAGACAGACCTTGCTGCCACCCTCTTAGGACAGATGAGCCTCCCCCACGATGCCTTCACCTTCAGTCGCGACATACTGAGCCCGAACTACACCCGTCAGTTCGCCTTCCACTGTTATAACAATGGATTCTCCATCGCCGACAGCACAGGCCTCACCGTCTACGACCTCACCAGCCAGAAGACCGTCAAAGGCCAGAGCGCTGATGCCGTCCGTCTGGGCAAGGCCATCCTGCAAACCACATCCAAGGACTTGAAAGAAATGAAATGAAATATCTGAAGTTACTTCGCCCCCTCGTTGCCGTCCTGTGCAACCTCGCCATAGCCTACTGCGTCTACTTCATCGCCAGGCTTGCCTTCCTCGCAGAGAACTACAGTCTCTTTGCCGACAACCTGTCGTTCAGCCACCTGCTGGAGCTGTTGCGGGGCGGCGTGGTCTTCGACACCTCGGCCATCCTCTATACCAACGCCCTCTGGGTGGTGATGATGCTCGCGCCCGTCAGCAGGAAGGAGAACCCCACCTATCAGCGTGTCTGCCGATGGGTATTTGTCGTCGTCAACACGCTGGCTCTCGCCATCAACCTCTGCGATGCCATCTATTTCCAGTACACCATGCGTCGCACCACGACTACCATCTTCCATGAGTTCAGCAACGAGAACAACCTGGGCAGTATCTTCGGACAGGAAGCCCTCAGCCACTGGTATTTCTTCCTCCTGACAGCCATCCTGGCCTGGGCCATGTGGAAACTCTACGTCAGGACCCGTCTCGACTACCGCCAGCTCAGCCCGAAGCCCTACGCCATCGCCACCCTTCTCTCGCTGCTGGCCTATACCCCCTTCTGTGTGGCAGGCATGCGCGGCGGTTGGACTCGCGACGTGCGCCCCATCACCATCTCCAATGCCAACAACTACTGCGACCGTCCCACGGAGGCAGGCATCGTGCTCAACACCCCCTTCTCGCTCATCCGCACCCTCGGCACAAACATCTTCGAGGTGCCAGAATTCTTCGAGGACGAAGTTGAGATGGTGCAGGTGTTTGATCCAATCCGCCTTCCGGCGGATTCGACAACCATCCGCAAAAAGAACGTTGTGGTGATTATTATTGAAAGCTTCGGCCGCGAATATATTGGTGCTTACAACAAGCACTTGGAAGGCGGTCACTACAAAGGCTACACCCCCTTCACCGACTCCCTAATACAACATTCGCTCACCTATACCCACAGCTACTGCAACGGCCGTAAGAGCATCGACGGCATGCCCTCCATCCTCTCGTCTATACCGATGTTCGTCGAGCCCTTCTTCCTCTCCCCCTACTCCAACAACGCCATCTCCGGCATCGCCGACTGTCTGAACGGTAAAGGCTACAAGACAGCCTTTTTCCACGGGGCAGAACGCGGTTCCATGGGGTTCATGGCCTTTGCCCGTGCCACGAAGTTCCAGGAGTATTACGGTCGTGAGGATTTCAAGGCCGACAAGCGCACCGTGGGCGATGACGCCTTCGACGGCTGGTGGGGCATCAGCGACGAGCCCTTCCTGCAATACATGAACCTGAAGCTCTCCGAGATGCCGCAGCCCTTCATGGCAGCCGTCTTCACCCTCTCGAGCCATCATCCCTTCCGCGTGCCCGATCCTTATAAAGACGTATTCAAGGAGGAGGAGATGCCCATCCACAAGGTCATCCGCTATACCGACAATGCTCTGAGGAAATTCTTCGAGAGCGCCAGGCAAGAACCGTGGTTCGAGAACACCATCTTCGCCATCACCTCCGACCACACCAACATGTCGAACCACGATGAGTACAAGACAGATCTCGGCGGCTTCTGCTCACCCGTCATCTTCTACGACCCCACGGGAGAGATGGGCGTCGGCATGCGCGACGCCATTGCCCAGCAGATCGACATCATGCCCACCATCCTCGGCTACTTAGGCTACGACCAGCCCTATCTCGGCTTCGGCATCGACCTGCTAAAGACACCTGCCGAGGAAACCTGGGCCGTCAATTACCTCAACGGCATCTACCAATACGTGAAATACGGTCATGTCCTCCAGTTCGACGGTCAGAAGACCAAGGCCGTCTATGCCTTAGACGACCGTCTGATGAAAACCAATCTCATCGGGAAAGTACCTGAGCAGGCCAAAATGGAACTCGAGCTCAAGGCCATCATCCAGCAATACATGGAGCGCATGACGCAGAACCGCCTCACCCCATAACAGCCCGTTCATTCTACCACCGTCTTCATCACGTTGTTCAGCCACGCTTTCAGCTTCTCGACGGTTGTAAGTTCTCCTCTTTCCTCAGGCTCAGGCAGTGGCTCAGGTTCAGGCTCCACGATCTTCGCAGGCTCAGGTTCCGGCGCAGGCTCCACATTAAAGTCGATGACTTGCTGCGTCGCGATGACTTGCGCCATTGTCTGTTTCTTGGCAGGCTTATAGAGTTTGGGAATCAAATCCTCATAGTAGTCATCCTCATTGCGGTACACTTCCGTCTGCACCTCCGCTTTCAGGCTGTCCTCCATGCCCGTAGCCAGAATCGTCACCTTGGCATCTTCGCCAAGCGAATCATCCGTCGCCGTACCCCAGATGACGTCGATATTCGGATCCAGCTGGTCGAAGAAGTCGTCAATCTCCTGCAGTTCCCTTACATAGATCGGATGCTCATCGCTGGCATAGATATTAAAGAGGATACGCTTGGCCTTGCCGATGTCGTTGCCATAGAGCAGTGGCGAGTCCAGGGCGTTGATGATAGCCCTCTCCACCCTTTTATCACCGCTGGCACGCCCCATGGCCATGATGGCACCACCGCCATCCTTCATCGTAGTCTCCACGTCGCGGAAGTCACTCTTGATACCTCCGTCGCTGGGCAGGGTAATCAGCTCCGAGATACCCTTCACGGCATCCATCAGGATATTGTCAGCCCTGAAGAAAGCCTCCTTCATGGGGATATCAGCATCAGAGTACACATCGCAGAGGCGTTCATTATTCACGATGAGCAGCGCATCCACATTCTGGCGCAGATTTTCTACACCCTTCAGGGCCTTGATGATCTTGCGTTTCTTCTCAAAATAGAAAGGAATCGTCACCACGCCCACCGTCAGGATGCCCATTTCCTTGGCCACGCCAGCCACCACGGGAGCAGCTCCGGTGCCAGTGCCGCCACCCATGCCTGCAGTCACGAAGACCATCTTCGTACCGTCGTCAAGCAGATTTCTGATGCTGTCGATAGTACTCTCCGCCTCATCCCTGCCCTTCTCAGGATCGCCTCCGGCACCCAGGCCCTCACCCAACTGTATCTTCACAGGCACTGGTGAGCGCGAGAGTGACTGACTATCCGTATTACAGACGGCATACGTCACGCCCTCCACCCCCTCTTTATACATATTGTTAACAGCGTTGCAGCCACCGCCTCCAACGCCCACGACCTTGATGATGCCCTGCATCTGGTCCTTCACCTCACTGAAAAAAGGAATAATCTCTTCACCCATACCACCTTTTTACTTTTTTTACCTTTTTACTTTTTTACCTTTTTACCTTTCGACGACCACCAGTTCTCTCGGCAGCGTAATCACCTTCAGCCTTTCATACCACACACGCCCACCGATATGCTTCTGCGTATGGCTGCTGATAAAGTAATAGCTGGCCGTATATTCATCCATCAACTCGAGGAAAGTCTTTTTGATACGCGAGCATTTCTCGTTGATGGCATTGTCGAGCGGATTCACCAGATGGTTCACGCTCTCCTCAATCTTCTCCTTGTCCAACAGCTTTGCCGTAGCCATATAATATCTCGTCAGTTCCTCGCGGTAGTCGCCCAGCCGCTTGAATTCGATGCCCTCAGGATGAGCCAAAAACAGCAGATACACCGCCTTGTGTACAGGTTGCAGTTCCACCTCCTTATGGTCATAGTCCTCAAGCACGAACCTGTAGTCTGCCGTTATCACCAGTCTCGACAACTTTCCCTTCGCCGCCTCAATGCGCAGCTCTTCCAACAGGGGCATGCCGATGGCCTTCAGCAACAGGTCTTTCCTTTCTGCTGCCCTCAACTGCTCTGCCAACCGTCTCAGTTCCAGCGCCATTTCTTCAAGTGTCGGCTGTCTCGTTATCATCGGGTGCAAAATTACAAAACTTTTCTGAAACCACAAAATCCTCGCAAGGCTTGCGATGGTTTACCATAATTTTACTCCTGGCATTGTTTCCATTTTCTTAGGAATAGGTATGCCAGACGGCATCAGCCAAATCATCCAGTGCGATGGCAGTACAGCCTTTGTATCTCCCACGGTTTTCTATCCAACGGTCTAAGGCGGCAAAGAGTTCATCGGGAGCCTTCATCGGTGCCTTTTCGATGGTCCTTAGCAATGTTTGTTTTTTGTAATCGACCATACCATCCGACGCAGGGTCTGTGCCTCCTTCAAGCTGGAGAATCCGTTGTAAGTCTCTGACTCTGGCCTTTAAAACACTGTTACGCGCAGCACTCATCATCAGGTTACAAGCGCTACCACCAGCCCATTCCGATTCAGCAACACTTGTGCAAAACTTACTCAACTGCCCCTCCAGTTCCTTCCATGCCTGACACTCACGAACAAAACAGCTGTCTCCCTCCGCCACTCTTTTCGCATAGGCAGTCTTTCTAAACATCAGCATGCTGTAGTCCATCAACGTCTGATTCATCATGTCGATGGTGGTCATTCCCTCTGGTATCCGCTTCTCCACAGCATCCAACACAGCCTCAACCTTATTGAATTCCTTCAGGCTGTCATGAGGATGCAGCAAGTCATAATACGCTACCATCGCCTTCTCACATTCTTCCTGCCAGCGATTCAACGCATTGGAGTCCTGAACATCGACGCTGTTCTCCATCCCCAGTTTCCATACCATGCCTGCCACACTCAGCAAGGCGGAATCTGCAGCCTCTTTCTTCAGGCCGTTCTGTTCGCGATCAGCAGATGCCGCCCCCTTCTTCCCCAAAGGCATACACGCCGCAACAGCGATAAACGCTGCAATAATTCCAAATATAAACTTCTTCATATCACATTAAAATTATCTCCTATCTGATTCCAGAATATTCTCGAGTGCCCATTATCCATTTGCTGGTAAAAAGCGTCTTAAGTTCCTCTCGAGTCAGGTTTGGCAACATATCCACGCACTTTCTCAACTCAGTATCATCCCATCCCTTATAATAATAATGTGAGTTTGTTGATGATTTTACTCCATAGGCCTTTAGGCTTCTCTGGTACTACACAATTATCTTCAGAGTTCGAAGTCACTACCGTTTCTATAGTTGCTTTGTCTTCATTCTTCACATCCCACACAATATCTGGTTCTTTCTGTGGCTCCGCTTCTGGTTCTTTCTGAGGTTCATCCTCTGGATCTTTCTTTGAGTCGACATCGAAATAATCATAGTGCTCAGCCCTCATGAAGTTCCGACCTTCATGGTGCAGCCTGGAATAGAACCGCCTTTTACTAGTATGCTCAATCTCAAACATATCGGAAGCACCCCTTTGTGAGTACTCATAGCTCATTCTGCTCCTAATACCCATTTCATCAGCCACAGCATCCACATCCTGATTAGTACCTATATATGCGAACACCCAGCCTTTTTCCTTCAAATCGCTAACCAGTTTCTTGATATCACTTCCTCTATATTTTTTGGAAGCATTCTCATAGCCATCAGTGATGATAGTCACCAACACGACATCCTCTTCAGCCACATGATTTTTAAGTTCATTGATCGACTGCCCCATCGCGTCAAAAAGAGGAGTGCATGAGACAGGCTCATATCTATTCCATGTTATTCTTTTAGATGACTCAACAGGCTTTCTATCCATTATTATACTTATTTGGTTAGAGTTGAATGTCACAAATGAGACAAAATGCCTTTGCTCCTGATGTTCTTTCTGTGCTATACGAATCGTCTCGAAAGTCTCATTCAGTCCACTTACAGCCTGTTTCTCTATAGCCTGCATCGAGCCGCTTTCATCTAATATGATCAAATTGAAAACCCTCTGTATGGAGGCTTCAGCTTTACTTGGGGTCAGAATATCAAAGAACTCCTTAGGCAGACTGACATTCTCCATATTCACAGCATCTTTGAAGAAAGGTGCCATAAATTCCTCATCGAAGCCCGCATTCCCACAGCCGACTCTTGTCACAAAGAAGAGCTGATCTTGGTGATCCTTGGCATAGGCGATAAACTTGTCAATATGCCTTTTCAAATAGGCAGATACATTATCTACAGCCTCGCCCCTGATATCAACGGGGATGGCATAACTCTGACCTTGAGGTCCTTCTGCTTGCCCCCATACAGCTCCGAATTTCTCCATTGCCATCAAAGAGGCTCCACCTGCATGGGCTCCAATTAAATTACTTCCAAAGACAAAAATCTGCCCTGCCTCTAAACTCTCAATAAACTCTGGCGTATAAGCCACATTACCTTTCTGTTTCATAATCAATCCAATAATAAATTTGGTGGCAAAGATACAAACTAGTACCTTTGCCACCAAACAATTTTGCTCCACAAGGCTTGTGGAAATGCGCTTTTATTATTCCCAGGTTACTAAGTCGCGAGGAAGGGAGATTTTCTTGGCTTCGCCACTCTTACCAATTATAATATAGTTATTAAGCAAGGCTTCATTTAACACTGCAGAAAATACGGCTTTGATTCTAGAACACTTCTCATTGATAGAGTTTAGTATGGGGTTGGTTACGTCCTCAATACTTTGGACAACTCTGTCATTCAATCCCATTGGCTTTATTCGACAATAAATTGTTGAAAGTTCCTTCCGATAGTCTGGTAGGAACTTAAAAGCAATGCCTTCAGGATGATTAAGGAACAATAAATATACGGCTTTTACGATAGGTTCCATCTTGATTTCTTCATCTTCCAAAAGAATTCGACAATCTTTAGTAATGATTAATTTCTTCATCGTTGGTCTAGCCTGTCTGATACCTATTCGTCGCATTGTTTTCGGACATCGATTTCCATCATAATACTTATCCAATACCTCTGCAAAAATCTCTTTAGGCGAAATCACATCAAACAGCGTCATACATGATTGAACTTTCACATCTCCTGGGCGACCTAATACTGCATAGGCTGAATGACGATCAAGATCAAGGAAAGCCTTTGTAATCTCTCTAAGTCTTGATCCTAGCACAGGGTGGTTTAGAAAAGCGCGGGCCTCATTCTCACCGCTTATACCATAGTATTCAGATTTCTGACTATGCCCTAATCCCTTTATCTGTGGAAATATGTACCACATCCAACGTCCAGTAACATGCCCAGATTTGATTTCTTTCAAGGCCTCATGGTAAGATCCATAACTATCAGCTTGGGCTTTTACAAATCTATCCAAATCATAATCCAACTTCCCTTCGTTCTTCAAGACATTGACAAAACTATGTGGCAAGCTGACATTGTTCATCTCCAAAGCCTCTCGAAAATGCTCTGCCATTTCTTGGTCTGTGTACCCTGCTATTCCACAACCTACCCGCGTTACCAGGAAGTGATTCTCTGGATGCGACTTGGCATAGGCTAAGAACCTATCTATATATGGTTTTATATCTGGAGCCACATTCCCTTTTCCGAAATCTACAGGTATAGCATAGCTCTGGCCTTGAATCCCTTCAGGCTGCCCCCATACAGCTCCAAATCTCTTACGAGCCATTCCTGAGGCTCCTCCTGTATGATAGCCTAATGCATTACTGCCAAACACAAATATCTGATTCGGCAACAAACTATCAATATAATCGGGAGTATACCCCATGTATTCTTTCTCTTCCATACCACTACATGATTACAAGTGAATAATCGTCGTGCCCCAATAACCCTTTATTCTTGAGGCTTTGTAGATGTCGCATGAAGTTCTTTTCGTTCGTACAGTTTTGTAACTTTTTGATAACATCTGTTTCAAAATCTATCTTCTTCATCCCCAGAGCTGTCAAAATAAAGTTGCTATTCTTAGTTTGGGCATTGATAGCCTCTTCCAATTCTTCTGCATATTTCTCTCTATTATCAGCTTCATACATCATCAAAATATAATGAGCCAAAGTATCGCTAGCAGCAAATACAATACAGTTTTTATCTACCTTAAACTTCCCGCATCTAAAACCTTTTTCATCCAATGGGTCTTTGCAGTTTATCAAATAAGGTGGATTGTTAAAGTTGGCAAGTCGAGTAAACGAATGTTGCAATTCTTTAATTTTTCGATTATAACAGAATGCCACACTGTCCCCATAGCTTATCCATTGTCCAACTTTCCATACGGCTACAATGGTAGCAAATGACCCCTCATCATAGAACTTATTGAGGAACATGCCGCCAATAGATTTAGCCTTCTCTTCGTATTCATTATAGAAAGGTTCCCAAATCTTGTCTATCCATTTGTCAAAACCCTTATAGTTCTTTATGGGGTTATCAGGAATGTTATTTACCAAATACTGAGACCAGCGATCAGCAAATACTCCTCCACCTCCTGCGCCATCAGACACTGCTATCAGGCTCTCTTTTGCAATAGCAGCATCTTCATTAATAATGCCTTCTTCGAATTTTGCTAATGAAATCGCTCTCATTTGTTTGGATTTATGTTGTTAGTAGGTGTACCAATATCCATTAATTGTATCAATGTTGACATGTCCGTATTCGTTGCCATTGCAACGTGTCTTGCATTCTCAGAATCACCACGTATATCTGAAATTGGCTGATTATAGCGCGTAGGAAGCAAACTTGACATATCATAGAGTAATTCAGAATATTTATCTCCCTTCAATTCTTCTTTTCCAATAGGCAACAATATTTGTTCCTGATTATTAGGGGTAATATGGATATTCCAAAGAAGTACATTTCCGTCATTGGTGAACATCGCTTTTAATTCATTAGCTTGTTGTACAACTTGTTCCCTGGTAACCTGAGTAAATTGGCCATCTGTAATATTAATAATCGTAGGAGGATAACAATCTTTATCATGATGTTCTTTCATCCATTGATCAAGTAGACTCTTTGCCTTATCTAATGCCTTATGCACATGGGTCCAATTCCCATTGCATCTCGCTTCCAACCATTTAACAGTTTCTATTTCTTTTACCATTCGGCCTTTTCGTGTATTAACTTCTTTCTTTATAGTAACTCTCTGATATACGTTATTTTTAAGTTCTTCTGGTGTCACGAAATCACGACCAGCCAATGTGCCGTTCCATCCACTATACACTTCATGCCCATAACCAATAACAGCAATATCATAGTAATGACGTATTTCTGTTGTTTTAATACAACGAAGAACAAGTTGATTTATCTGATTATTAACAATTCTTGCTACAGCTTCAGCTAATGACATCTGTTCACCATTTAGTGTGGTCATACGTTTCATACTAACAGACTGATCAACCAAGAATATAAATGCTGTAGGCGTATTCCTTGTTATCTGAGCCGTGTATGGATTCTTGATTTGAAGAACTTTTGGTTTTGAAGGTATTGGTATGCCAAAGTTCCCAATATTTTTGATGTATTCCAAAGGAATGAAGTTCTTTACCAGCACTTCCGCTTGGAAATATGGTTGTTCCTCTTCTGGCAGATCGAAATGCTTTCGAGCCTTTACTGTTTGGAAATGAATCATCTTGAAATCGTCTATTGTACCACCCTTATTAGAGCCAGAGCGTGTAGCATTCATGTTGGCATATTTACTATCTTGCCAATAGATTACCTCTGGATCTATTTCCAAGATGACAGGGTTTGACAAACGTCCATCTTGCATAGCCACGTACATCATAGGATGCTGCGTAGTAAAGCTAACTCTGACATAATGTTGAAGCCTGTCTCTCTTATCTAAATCTCGAGACAACAATCCTCCACCTGGTTTAGAAATCTTGATGCCCTTATCCTCACAATCACCCCATGAATAAAGGCCTCCATTCTTGATGATAGACTCTAAGTTATCTCTATCCGTAAAATGATACAGTTTCACTATCTTATTCTGGTCTAAGATAGCTTTGAACTCTTGCCAATTACTTTTCTTCTCCATAATCCATCTCCTCTTTTATATTAAACAGATCTTGTTCAACAATATTGTGTTCCTTTCTCGTTTTCTTAGTTATTGATTCAGATTTTTCCCCATATGGATATATACCTTCTGCATATGCCTTTATTAACGAGGCATGAGATAGCGGCTTCTTTGCATTCTCTACGTCTGCATTTGTGTCATAATCAAGTAAAATAATGGTTTTCATTTTACTAGCTTCTCGCAATCGCTCAATGATGTCCGCCACCTTATTCTCCAGCACCCACTTATATGTCGGTATATAAATTAACTTCCTTGCCTCAATATATCCAAGCAACTCAGTCCCATGCACACCCTTGCGATGTCCAAGAGGCTTCCCAAATCTGCGCACAGTCCGCTTCAGCCCTTTCATCGTGTCATTTAGGAATAGCGAGGTGTCCACATCACACCCCTCAAACACCTTTAATCCTTGCCATATTGCCTCCACACAAGTAGCTCTATAACCTTCACTAAATGGTACTGGTATTCCACCATGTGGATAGAACGGACTCAGTTTCCTTAATCCATCCTTCGCCCCACTCGTCACATCTGCCAAAATCGCATCTGGATATTTCTTCAATATCGTTGCAGGCTTCTTTCGTTTAGATTCTATTATTATCATAACATTTCACTTATTATGGTCTTAAAATAAACATACTTGATATTCTATTCCAGCGTTCAATATTCAATGCATCTTCAATTTTCTTAAACATAAGTTCACCAGTACCTTCAAGAGTAAACATCTCTTTTGCTATCGATAGACCTTGTTTATCTGCTCTCTCATACCAATAGTAAGCAAGTTTTCTGTCTTTAATTACACCTGTACCATTATAATAGCAGTTTGCCATATTAAATTGTGCGACATCCAATCCTTTCTGAGCAGCTTTTAAGAACCAATATGCAGCTTTTTCCATGTCTTTATCAACAAAAAGGCCATAGGCATAACAGAATCCAAGTCCATTTTGCCCATAGGAATATAAAGACATCTGACGAAATACAATATATGCATTTTTGTATCTTTTTTCTTCTATCATGGAACATGCTTCATTGTAAATCTTAACAATATCGGCGGGTAATGCATCCTTAATTGTGCCTGCATTTATATTAGGCTCATCTTTCCTTTTAATTGGTTTCGACAAAGCAAATGCATCCGAAGATAGTACTTCCAGTTTGTTTTTTGATAATACAATTAAGAAAAGCCCCAGCAAACTACACAAATCATTGTCTGTTATAAGACACATTAACTCTTTGATAATCCTACTATTCTTTATATCTCTGAAATCAGATTCTTTCAACAATAATCCACATTCACCAGTGTTATTCTGGAACAAACTAGGTTTTAGGGCAATTGCTTTAAGTGATAAAGCTATTGCTGCTAAAGGAAAATCGTCAATATGACTATTGAAATCATTATCTGTTAGTAATGGATGTCTATAATTGGGGCTACCCAATTCTCTTGCTTTTTGCCCCGTCATGGATGGAACAAACATCCCATCATAATCAACCAATACGATGGAGCCATCTTCTTTAATTAATATGTTGTCTGGCTTAAGATCTCCATGAGCAAAAGGCTGTGTAAGCAACCATGTTACCAATTTGCTGAATCTGAAAGCCAACAATTCCAACGCATATTGATTATTTATATTCTCCCGTATATACTTGTCCATTGGGATGCCATTAACCCAATCCATCAACAACACAGGGAATTCTGTTTCTGTAGTTTGGTCAGAGTCAACAAATAATTCTTTTTCCAAATATCTAATTGGGGTGAGATAGTTAGACGAAACAAATTCCAGTTCATCCGCTATCAGTTTATAACTTTCACTCCGACCTTTTTGCTCCTTTGTAAAACACTTGACAGCATAGAGTCTTCCACTCTGTTCGCTTTTCATCTTAAAGACTACAGCAAAGTTGCCACTTGTCATTACAGGTAGCCCATCGTCACCTAATACTGGCCTAAGATAATTTAGTTCCTCAAAGTTATCTTCAGCTGACTTGATTGCCTCTATATATTCTGATATTAGTGGATAGTTCATACCTAATCTTCAAATTCTATAATGTATATTCTTCATAAGATTTTATTGCTGGGACATAACTGGGGTTATATAAGGGATCTTCTTCAAAATCAAAATAGCCAGTATATGCGAGAGCGAAACCAAGATCTCCCGATAAATTAAACAAACGCGCTCCCTCATTCTCATCCTTCTTAACTCCTTCACCCTTCGTATAACAAACTGCAAGATTAAATAATGCCATTGGGAATTTTTTTCTTGCTGCTTTTTCAAACCAAAAGGCAGCTTTCGAAAAATCTTGCTTAACGTACAAGCCTTTGGCATACATATAGCCTAGACCGTTCTCTCCTAACACCTTACCACATACATTCTGAATGCCTTCAATTGTCTCACGTCTAGAATCTGATGTTTGGGACAGAGCCGCAAAAATGCGATATGCTCTTTCATAGTCTTCTTCATCGACGTACTTTTTAGCCTTAAGGTATTTCAAAACTTCAATTTGAACAGAATCCTTTTGTTTCTTATCTATATTCAAAAGTTTAAAAGATATCAGCGACAAATCGTTTTTCGCCCATGCAATCATAAAAACGCCATATAGTGTACAAAGTTCTTTGTCTTTCATTAAGGGTTGCATACTTGTGATGACTCTGCTTTGGGTCAAATCAAGGAAGTCATTTTCGCTAAACAACAACCTATCATTTCCTCCATATTCATTCCACAAAACAGGCTTCATAGCAATTGCTTTAAGTGCCAAAGCTATTGATGCAATAGAAAAGTCATCTATATGTTCATCAAAGACATCTACCGTTCTTGAAGGATGCCTGAATCCTGGACTTCCGATTTCTCGGGCTTTCTGTCCCTTCATGGCAGGAACATATATTCCGTCATAGTCAACAAGCACCAATTGCCCATCTTCTTTCATGATGATATTATCAGGTTTCAAGTCACCATGAGCAAATGGTTGCGTAATCAACCATGCCGCCATCTTATTAAACTGATAGGCAAGCATTTCCAATGCATATTGATTGTTAATATTCTCTTTGATATATATATCAAGCGTCTTACCTTCCACCCAATCCATCAGCAAAACAGGAAACTCATCCTCTTCAGAGTTGTCTGTATCCACAAACAATTCATTCTCATAATACTTAATGGTTGTCAGATAGTTAGAAGAAACATACTCTAGTTCATCAGCAATCAGTTTATAGCTCTCATCACGTCCATCTTGACTTCTTGTAAAGCATTTCACTGCAAAAAACTTTTCACTTTTAACATCCTTCATCTTGAAGACAACAGAAAAGCCCCCAGCACTCATAATCGGCATTCCTTCTTCATCCAATACAGGTCTAAGATAATTCAATTCCTCAAAATTATCTTCAGCCGACTTAACGGCTTCTATATATTCTGAAATCAGTGGATAATTCATAATTATAGCCCCATTCGTTGTTTAAGCATATTCATCAGAAACTCTTTCTGGCGTATCTCTGCATCCTTTTCCTGTCGAGTCGCATTCGGGCAACTCTCAATATTCCGTTTCGTCGAAGCAAGAAGAAAGTCCATTGCTTCACGAGGCTGCTCTTTCGTCACATATTGCCCACCAATCAGTGAACCAAGAAACTGGGCAGCGCCATTTGCATGCTCAGCCATCTCAAGATTATGCTTAAAGATTTCTCTTTCGTCAATCATTTGTTCTTCTCAATTTTATATTCTGGCCTTGCATCTGTAAAACCATCTTCATCAAGCATACTTCTTATATGCCTTTTGCATGAAGCAATTTGTTCAATCTCTTCACCTTCTATCACTCTAGCCACTTCACTTTTGTAAATGTTTCCATTTATTTCAGTACTTACCTTTATCTTTACCATATTATTCAGATTATTAATTATTTAATGGAATATGTACTTCTGAACTCGGAACTCTACCTCCTTTCAACGCTTTAATGAAATCATCGCGAGAAACGCCAAATGAGTCCGAAATATAATGGATATGAGGTAGTGAACCTAGAAATCCTTTCTCTTTACCCAGTACACTACTCTTTGTTTGATAAAAACAATGCCAATGTTTACCATCATCTAAGATTCTGGCGACAACAAACTTAGACCGTATAATTAAATCTCTTAGCTGTCCTTCAGACAATGATGTTGATCCATAAGTATCTAAATTTCCATCATCTTTTAGATATATAAACGTTGGTAAATCCTTTTCCCTATATTCTTTTGGAATACCGTTAAAACGATAATTGCTGAACTTGTATCCAAACGAACCTGACTGAACAAACAGACCGCCTAATTGGTCGGCAGACAGTCTTATACTTTTGAACAATTTAATTTGTTCTTTTTTGAAAAGGTTGTTATCTAACAACTTATTCAATTGATGAGGTAATTTTATATTATCTAACACATTCATTCTTTCTTCTACTATTGCATTGGCTTCTTCTATTACTTGACGATACCATGATGTGGGACAAAAACCTAGAATACACTCAATTAGACGGATATAAGAAGGAAGAATGGAATGTAGATGAAAGCTTTTGAAAAACGCTCTTGCATCTACGTTTTCAACATCTCCCATTTCATTTATAATTAAGGAGAAGTCTTTTTGTTCTATATTGAATAGTCCCATAATCACTTTTTTTAAAAGGGCAAATCTTCATCAGATGTATTACTCTCAAAAGAATCACACAGTATTTCTGCCCCACAATTATTTCCTATCTCTATAATCTTTTGTGAGAATTCATTTGACGGGACTGCCAATTTGATGTAAAGAGTATCTATTGGCCTTGTAATTGCCATATATACCCAATGCAAAGCGAATTCACTTCTAAGGCCTTCATCATCAGAAAACAGGATTTGGTTATTATTTGCATACCATTCTACAGAATTCCTAGCATATAATTCTGCATCTTTGCTTGAACGCATGGTATAGAAGAATGAATCTAAGTCAACACATAACACATTCCAAGCTTCTAAGCCACGACATGATTCATAGTATATGAACCTAGTTTGATTTGCAGCAGGAACAGAAAGTTCACCCTTTCTCTCAACTATACCATTCCATATTTTCAAATCGTTATTTGATATTTCTAGTTTTCTGTTTGTTGATTTTTCAACAATATCTACATTATCTAATTCATCAATGACAATTCCTCTTTCTCGGGTTCTAGAGGTATAGCCAGTAGTAGGTAGTAACACTAAACAATTTTCATATTCAGAGCAACCTTGAACTTTTCCTTCTTTCCTAATTTGATTTAGCGTCTCGATTGAAAAGCCACGGAAACTATTTCTTGTGTCAATTATTACACGTCCTAGTCCTTGAGATTCATTTGCAGATTTTATGGGTCCAGTAATGTTATATTCTTCTCCAAATGAATTCACAAAATTGACGATGTTTTCTTTCTGACGATAGCATCTGCCTGTTAACGGTGGATAATCAGCAGGGATTGGTTTTTCTAATGCATGAGTCCAGTCTGTGACAAGTGGAGTTCTTATTAACTGATCTTTTCCGCCAGATGTAACAACTATGTTTTCCGCACCGTATACTTTCATCAAGATCAATTTCTCGTAATTATTACAGTCTTGCGCTTCATCAATTAACACACTTTTCGACCACCATTTAGTATGCATAACAGAATTTTTAACATCTTTACTAAATTCTTCATATCGATATTCAGACGTAAAATCGTCATCCTTTTTTTTATCTGTTCTTGACATGAGATTTAGCAATTCGCGTCTATCTTTTATGTGATATTTCTCGTAAAACTCACGTGGATTATCAAGCATCAAATATGTATTTTCTAATACTTTGTTATAATCTTCAATAAACAACTTATTTCCAAGTTCATTCAATAGCAACTCTCTTCTTCTTTGTATGTATGCTTCACGTAATTCTGCTAATGATTCAATACTATAGATATTAATTTCTAAAAACTTAAGATACTTAGTAATTTCGGTAGAATCACCAGAATCTATCTCTTCCTCAAATCTTTCCCAAAACTGCTCATTATTTGGCCATTTATCAGTCTCTATTTTAAATAATTGGACAAATTCATTTGCAATGTCTATTCTTTGTACACATACATCCATCAACTCTTTGAACCTATCTTCAGTAAAAAGAGAATGAATTCCCATTTTCTTTGAAAAATGATAAAAGAAATAGTGCAAAGTATGTATGTATGCATTCGTATTTCTAAAAGCAGGTATTCTGCAAAGGCAGTGTTTTAAATCAAACACCAATAAATGGTTAAAAGTTAAGAATCGGCAATGGTGTCCAGATGCAATAACACTATTAAAAACTCTTGTAAGCATTAAAGTCTTTCCACTACCGGCTTTTCCACGTAAAATGGTGATAGCCTTTCCTTGATTGGCAAGAACTCTTAGAGGAGTTTTCACACCTTTTTCTGTAATTTTGTCTATCCGTTTCTTTGTCAGGATTCCTATTTCTGTTTTATTATTTGCTTCATCAATATAGTTTCTAACCATTGCACCCAAATCGTCAACTTTACCAAAACAATTGATACCTTGTTTAAATATTGTCCGTCGGCATGCTGAATACAAAATCTTTGAAATGTCTAGTGGAGTGTTAAATAGGATGTAATCGTTCGTAAATGATTTCTTACACCCTGACGTAACTATCCAGTAAAAATATGCGCAATCTCGAAGAGAATTGTTACAACATGAAGAAAACTTTTGCATATAGAGCTCTTCATTCCCTAATTCTTCTATATAATCAAGATATCCCTCTGATGAATAGAGTGTTGTGTTATCTGCATCGACGATACTATCATCATACAACATCTTAATTCCTATCACTAGGCTGTTTAGATAGTATCGCTTATTATTTTCAACATGCCAGTAATAATTGCCCTTCTTATCAGGAATGTTTATAAAGATTAACAGTTCTGTTTCGCCAAAACCATCTGTTGCTGCAGGAAAATGATTTACGACATAAATATCCCCTTCTGCTGCATGAGAGCGAGAGAAGATATCCTTTAACCCACCCTTAATATGGTCGACTATTTGTCGATATTCGTTAGAAACGTTAATCTCGTATATATTCATATCCCATCTGATTTATAATTCTAAGTGGAAAATATCACATTAATCCTGCACCCGTAGAATGCATTGTTGCCTATTTGCTCTAAACTCTCCGGCAAATGAATTGAGTGTAATTTTTTGCAATCCCTGAAGGCATTATCTCCGATTATAATTAAGCTATCATTTAATTCAACAGTGCATAAGTTCAAGCAGCCCTGAAAAGATCTACTTCCTATCTGCTTGACACTCAGAGGAAGTATAATAGCACTCAAGTCACAACAATTTAGAAATGCTTTATCGCAGATATATTGTGTTCCAGGTCTAACAGAATAGGTTCCACTAAGAACACTTTTTGTCCAGTTGTGATTTCCTCGCTTAATTGGTTCCGTTGGGGCTTTAAGTAGACGCGTTCTGTCTGAACTATAAATTACACCATATTCATCTATCCACACGTTGTTCAAATCAACTTTAGAAACTTCTGTTCTGATGTCCTGCTCTTCCGAATCCATCTCTTTTATTTTGTCTTTATCATTAGGAAGAAGATTTTCAAACATCCATTTCGTTCCTTTAGGCACAACAATAAACATAAGACTTTCACATCCAATAAATGGTTCCTCGCCTATTTCTACAACACTGTCTGGAAGATATACTATCTTTAACTTCTTACAATCTTCGAATGCTTTATCATCAATACTCCTCACCCCACTAGGAATAAATATATCCTCTAACTCATAACAACCAGAGAAACAGCCATTTTCTATTTTTGATATTCCGTTTGAAAGAGTGACCCGTTTTAGTTTTTCACATCCTTCAAAAGCCCACTCGCCTATGCTAGTTACACTATTAGGAATATCTATTTCCTTTAAACTTTTGCATCCAGAGAATGCATAATTACCTATAGACATTACCTCTATAGGAAAAACTATAGATTGCAACGACACACATCCTTGAAAAGTTTCTCCATGAATAGCTTTAACACTATCTGGTATAAATACACCAAATAGTGAAGAACATTGATTAAACAATCCAGTTCTCAAGATATCTAAACCTTCCGGTATTTTGAGAAATTGTAATTCTCTGCAATAATTGAAAGCAAATGCCCCTATCTTTTCTACACTTTGGGGAATATCTATATACTTTAAAACAAGACAACCATCAAAAGCATTATTACAGATTATTCTTGTTTCAGGTTTAACGCTGTAATAACTTCCGAAGTTTCCCCAAGCCCCCTTAAGTAAACGTTCTCCACTTTTACTATATATTGTTCCATACTCATCTTTTATTCCTTCCGACACGTTTGTTCTTCCACACGCTGTTTGTAAATAACTCCAATCATTATTCGATGGAGTAGGTTCATATAAATTTAGACAATGTTTTAAATCTCCGTAGTTTTCAATATAAAAAGAGGACAAAAATGAGAGTGCCATATAAATAAGATTTCCTATCTCATTATTATAATCAAGGCGTTGTACTGCTTTAAATGCCAAACAATTAAATTTCTGAATACAGTCATTCTCCGAGAACAACAATCTGTCAACAGCACCATATTCCTCTAGCAACTGAGGATTCAAAGAAATTGCTTTCAATGAGAGAAGAATCATCACCAACGGAAAATCATCTATATGCTCATTGAAATCATTCTCTGTCCTTTGTGGATGACGAAAATCTGGAGAACCAAGTTCACGAGCCTTTTGTCCCTTCATGGCAGGTACATACATTCCATCATAATCAACAAGGACAAGAGAGCCATCCTCACGAACAAGGATATTGTCTGGCTTCAAGTCGCCATGAGCAAAAGGCTGAGGAATGAGCCATTGAGCCAACTGACTAAAACGGTAGGCAAGCATTTCCAATGCATACTTATCATCCAAGTTTTCTCGTAGATATTTATCGAGCGTCTTTCCTTCCACCCAATCCATCAGAAGGACAGGAAACTCAGTTTCTGTGGTCTGATCTGTATCTACGAATAATTCCCTATCCAAATATTGGATTGAAATCAAATAAGGAGAATCCACATCCTTCAGTGCATCAGCAATCTGATGATATGCCTCCGCTCTTCCTTCCTGCTCCTTCGTAAAGCACTTCAAGGCATAGAATTTCCCCGTCTTAGAATCCTCCATCTTGAACACCACAGCAAAGTTGCCGCTTGTCATCACAGGCTGCCCATCATCACCAAGCACAGGCCTCAGATTAGTCAACTCTTCGAAGTTGTCCTCTGCCGCCTTAATGGCCTCAATGTATTCCGAAATCAGTGGATAATTCATTCTACTCATTTTTATAAAAATCAGGTTTTCTAGAGAAAAGAATGAGGATCTATATTGGAACGTGCCATATTATTGTAATTGAAACAGAAATCTTCTTCATCTATATAATTCCATAATTTGATTAACCTAAACTTCATACTTCCCTCTTCTATTATCAAATTTCTATATTCGGATAATAACTGTAAATAATTCCTAATACTCCCCTTGGGAATAATAATATGCTCTAACATTGGACATCCAGCAAATATAGAAGTTCCAACTCCATACAAAATTCGAGGAAGTTTTATTTGCCTCAAGTATTTGCATCCATAGAAAGCATAGTTCCCAATTCTCTCAACATTTTCAGGAATTGTAATAACTGTAAAACCACACATAGCAAATGCATAATCACTTATGACTTGTAAACTTATGGGCAATCTAACATACCCAAAATTGTAACATTTTGCAAATGCCCTTTCTCCGATTATCGTCAAACTCGTATTTTGAACATTTGTGAGTAATAATGACGAGCAAGCATAAAAAGCACGCATACGTATTTCCTTAAGTGTACTTGGAAACACTATTTTTTTTATTCTTTCATCATTTTCGCATCTATTACACTTTATGAAATAAACCCCATCTCTAAATCTGATTTCCCCATTAATATACATACCATGATTCTCTGTATCATCTATGAGGTCAAGATATACATGTGACACCAAAAGGTCTAAATATGAATCAACAGGATGATCAAGTTTTTTGGCAAAACTAATTTCTTCAATCGCTGCTATTTCTTTTCCCGTTAAATAGGTCTTTTCATTTTTACATAAATTTCTAAGAAGATCAGAACACTTCAAATCTGCCCTCGTGCCATTTTTTATATCATTAAACAATAACGACTTTTCTATATTTAGATAGTCATTATGTGAAAATAACAATCTATCTTCTTTACCATAAATAACTAAGTAATCTGATTTTTCTGATATCAAAAGTAAAGAAAGGAGTATTGATGTAATCGCAAAATCATCAATATGTTCGTCAAAGTCATCTTCCGTTCTTAACGGATGCCGGAAGTCCGGTGAACCGAGTTCACGAGCCCTTTGGCCTTTCATAGCAGGAACATACATTCCATCGTAATCGACAAGAACAAGGGTGCCATCCTCACGAACAAGGATATTGTCTGGCTTTAGGTCGCCATGAGCAAAGGGTTGGGGAATAAGCCACTGAGCCAACTGGCTAAAACGATAGGCCAGCATCTCCAAAGCGTATTTGTCATCAAGGTTCTCTCGCAGATACTTATCGAGCGTCTTGCCCTCCACCCAATCCATCAACAGAACAGGGAACTCCGTCTCTGCTGTCTGCTCTGTATCTACGAACAACTCTTTATCCAAATAACGGAGAGAAACAAGATAAGGCGAATCCACATCCTTCAGCGCATCAGCAATCTGATGATATGCCTCCGCTCTTCCTTCCTGTTCCTTCGTAAAACATTTTAAGGCATAGAACTTCCCCGTCTCAATATCTTTCATTTTGAATACCACAGCAAAGTTTCCGCTTGTCATCACAGGCTGCCCATCATCACCAAGCACAGACCTCAGATTAGTCAACTCCTCGAAGTTGTCCTCTGCCGCCTTTATGGCCTCGATGTATTCAGAAATAAGCGGATAGTTCATATTATTATTTAGAAAGGTAAGTCGTCATTTCCTTTATTTTCATAATAATCTATCGACATGTTAACACTATCGATAAGGCTTGCCATATTAAATACGCTTTTCTCGGAGAATTCGTTTAAGGATTCTTCGTGACTTAAAAAACCATTCATAATATTTTGAACATCAAGATTGAATTGATAGTCTTTCAGTCTGTGCAATCTGTATTTTTCTTTAAAAATGCAAAATGCATCACGAACTTTAATTGTATGATGTCCTATAAGCATCTCTCTATATTTATTAGGAGCAAATAGAGCTTTACCATAAAAAAAGGCATTTACTTCAACACAATCATTACCTATGTAAAAAACAAATGTTCGTGTTCCATCTTCATATGTAGGACCTTTACTTCCGGAATATTGTTCAAACAAGTTTAAATAATACTCCTCTGGCATAATTGGGACAGCATTATTCAAGACAATGACATCTATATCGTGAGGAATATAAGTATATGGTGTAAGGCCATGCATATATAATCCTAAAGATCCTGTCAACATAAAATCTAATCCATTTGCTGTAAAGAAATCATCCAAATCGATTAATCCATCTAGAACAACATCTATAGGCTTGGGTAGCGTTTGAGCAATATCACCTTCTCCCTGTTTGTTTAATAGGAACAAATCATCAATCCTTTCGTTTCTAAATCTTTGTGTTTTATGAGGTTTTTTTATTAATGGAATTGTAAAGTGAAACCTTCTTTTTAAAAGAGATACAAAAACACTTGCAATAATATTTACCTCAGAAATATTATAAGAAAATAATCGATTTATAATGGGATTACTATCAATATTACGATAATCATCTTCAGAAAATAAAAGTCTATCAACAGCACCATATTCTGCCAATAGTTGGGTATCTAATGAAATTGCCAAAAGTGATAATAGTATTGACACGAGAGGAAAGTCGTCAATATGTTCATCGAAATCATTCTCCGTCCTTAGTGGATGGCGGAAATCAGGAGAGCCTAGTTCACGAGCCTTCTGTTCATTCATAGAAGGAACATACATTCCATCGTAATCCACTAAAACCAATGTGCCATCTTCACGAACAAGGATATTGTCTGGCTTCAAGTCACCATGAGCAAAGGGCTGAGGTATGAGCCATTGAGCCAACTGACTGAAACGATAGGCCAGCATTTCGAGGGCATACTTATCATCAAGATTCTCTCGCAGATACTTGTCAAGCGTCTTACCCTCAACCCAATCCATCAACAATACAGGAAACTCCGTCTCAGATGTCTGCTCTGTATCTACGAACAACTCTTTATCCAGATAGCGGAGAGAAACAAGATAAGGTGAATCTACATCTTTCAGCGCATCAGCAATCTGGTGGTATGCCTCCGCTCTCCCTTCCTGCTCCTTCGTAAAACATTTCAAAGCATAGAACTGTCCCGTCTCAATATCCTCCATCTTGAACACCACAGCAAAGTTACCACTTGTCATCACTGGCTGCCCATCATCCCCAAGCACAGGTCGAAGATTCGTCAACTCCTCGAAGTTGTCTTCAGCAGCCTTAATGGCTTCAATATATTCTGATATAAGCGGATAGTTCATAAGCTTTTTATCTTTGGATAGTGCAAAGATACAATAAAAAACTGAATAATAGCTGCTTTTAAGAAAAAAAAGCATTTTCACAAGGCTTGTGAAAGACTATCTTAAACCATTTACGCGCTTGTCAAACCTCTCACTTACATCCACCATCCAATCTGGGAGCATCTTCATGGCTTGGCAAACAAGGGCATCGGGCATCTTTTTATAGTATGCATAAGCCATGGGACCTGCAATAGCGGCGAGGGTATCGGCATCACCACCAAGGGAAATGGCGAGTTTGATGCAATCCACATAGTCTTGGGATTCCAAGAAGCAGATGATGGCTGGGCCAACAGTGCCAGGGCAAGTAGCATTAAAGCTGTAAGAATCGTGGATATCGGCGTATTCCATATTGGCCCAATCTGGATAATAGGGATTCAGAAGATGATTGCGAACCCATTCTTTGTCTTTACCTTCTCTCAGAAAGAAGATAGTAAGGGCTGTGACAATAGCGCCTTTGATGCCTTCAGGATGGTTATGGGTAGGGGCAGCAGTCTCTGTAGCCATACGAATGCACTCCTGTTCAGAGGTTGCGAGCCATCCTGCTGAAGAGCATCTCATAGCGGAGCCATTGCCAAGGCTGCGATATGGTTGGGGCTTATGGCTGGCAAACCATTTCTTAAAGGTACTGCTAAAACCTGCATGGCGATGCTCATTAGCGCACTTCCAGAGGTTCATCGTCATATCGAGGCCATCGATAAAGGCTTCTGCGCAGGCAAAGGTGAGCACAGTATCATCAGTGAAATGTGCTCTGGAGCTGAACAACTTCACCTTATCGTATTCCTTGATTCGACGGCCTCGGCCTTCGTAGGCACTGCCAGCAATATCGCCTATAGCTTCGCTTATCAGGTAGTTTTGCATAAGTTCTTAATCATTGACCTTGCAAATATACAACTTTTTTCTTAATAACAAAAGTTTTAGCGCGAAAAAGTGATTATCACAAGGCTTGTGGAGGTTCTGATGGCCAGTGCTTTGCTTTCAGAAGACAGTGACTCCATCGCGCTCTATCCTGCTGCGCAGGCGGGGGTTAAGATTCTTGTGATCGCGTATGACATCGACAGAACGGCCAACAAGTCGCTCCAAGAAGTCTTTAGCAGGGCCTACGGTGCCAGGACAAGTAGTATTAAATCGGCAAGATTCATTTTTATTATTATCTTCTACTATTATATTATAAATACTTGGTATTAAGTACATTATTACAATTATTATATCTACTAAAGTTCTACATACATTCTACACTATATCTACCATAACTCTACTCATATCCTACGCTAGCTCACAAAGACAGATGCTAACAAAGGAGCAAGGGGCCGACTTGATATTCTTCGACAAACGAAGCGGCATAGCCGAGCGCCCACCCTGGAAACATAATATTCCCAAGCTGGGAACATAAAATTCCCACACTGGGAATGGATTATTCCCACCTTGGGAATATTTGATAAGATACGGGAAAAGTTCCTAAAGAGGCTTTGCTTTATAACCCACAAGGTAGTATCATAGATGAAAGCAAGTTGTATAGTTGATAGAATTAAAGTAGATTATTTGTAGAGGTAAAGTAGAACTAAAGTAGATGAAGATATTTATAGAAATTCCTTCAGAAACCAAATATAATCAGTATTTTTGCAGTTAATTTGTGAATTATTAGTAGAGGTAGAACTACAATATATCATTTAGAAGTTGTATAGTTCTCTCAGCTGTGTCTTCATCCAACCCGTAAAATGGATTCACAATTAGCAACCAGACACGACAATAAGGTATTATAATGACTCCGCCATCAGGTCTTTTCTGCCGATAAGACTGAATATCGTGATGTCATTATCCTCGTTGAGAATTCGGAGCGTGCGCAGAATCTCATTCAAAGTTGAACCGCTGGTTGTAACGTCATCGATTACCAGTACGTTCTGCTGACGGATTATAGAGCATAGTTCTCTGTCTTCATCAGATTTGAACTTGAGGAAGTTCATGATATAGGGACGGAAGCGACTCTTCTTTACATCCTTGGCAATCGTAAAATAATCCTTTTGGTGAATCATCTCTAACATGCCGTTGATTGAGTCCTTAACTTGTTCCTTTTGGGCTGGAGTATAACGCGGACGTCCATCTTCCAATTTATCATCAAGATACTGCTCCTCATAAGCTTTCATGTCAAATGCAATGTTTGAGGGGAGGGCCTTCACCAAAGTCATCTTATATAAAGAAGGTTGTGCAAATCTGTAGATATAGCGCAACATGTACTGATTAACCCTACTTGATGATTCTGGCATCACAACAAGGTCATAATTGTAAAGATTGATTTTCTTGTGGAGATTATCTATCGCGTTTTTAATGAAGTCTGTCAAGTTTGGCGTGTTCTGTAAATCATTTGTAAACTTGACATACTTTATAAATGCTGTACGTACTGAACTCTCCACCTGCTCAGAGAATTCATAACCATAGTAAAAACACTTGCCAAACGCCTTTACCTGATAGCCATCACCTGTAAGACTCACAATGTCTTCAGCTCCATCGTGCTCGAAATCGAATATGAATCTTTTCTCTGTCTCGTCGAATGTTACACCCATATATTCTACTTTGGCTGCAAAGATACGATTTATAATTGAAACTTCCAAATATAATTGCAGATTTCGTTCCCAATAAGGCTTTATCCCCCAAGTTTCGACCTGGCTTCGTAGGCATTGTTATCGACTATTTATTATTGATAGGATTTGGTATAAATGCCATCATACTGTCATATCAGTAGTTATATTTCTGAGTATTAGATGTTTAAGGCATGATAGCATACCGCCTCTTCTGTCATGCTGCTGTCATACTTCTGTCATTTCCTACGGTATAGAAGCGTTTTTATGCCTGACTTTGCGTTCGTCGAGATAGGAGTTTCCGCTAATCCCCGTGTAGGGAACTACCAGTTTCCGTCAAGGGTACTGATAGTTCCCAATGGAGGAACTGATAGTTCCCTTAATCTAAACTATTGTGGAACTACCTGCAAATCAACGGATTACTAGTAAAATAACGCTCTTAAGCCTCTCATTAGCAATTAATATGATAGCAATATGACAGGAATATGACAGCATAAATGCCATGCTGTCATATATTAACATGATGGTTATCAGATAGTTAAATCACAATATGAAGGTATAAAGTCTATTCTTCCACGATATTTCTGAATGTCCTCCAACCGTAAGCCTTTCTGTATTTCCAGCGACTGCCTTTAGGAACGAAAATCTTACATGCCTTTCTATCGACACCGAAAAAGAAGAATTGAATTGTTTCTTCCTCTGTTTCCTCCAACTGCTCAATCGCTGGCGGATTGGTACTTGTCAGATGAATCTCACGAAGAGCCACACACCCGTTAAACCATCGAAATGGCATTTTATCAAGTCTTGCGAGAATGTAAACTCTTTCCAGCTTAGGGCAATTTTCAAACACCGCCATACCCATCTCATTAACAGACGACGGGATAACTATAGACTCTATATGCTTACAGCCCTCGAAAGCACGTTCTTCAACATATTTTACAGAAGAAGGAATGACATAGTCACCACCCATCATCACCCTTGGGAATCTGATAAGGGTATCTTTTTGCTCTGAAAATATCACCTCTGTCTGATTCTCATCGTAGCTATAGGGACTATTCTTGTCGATCTCAACCTCCTCAGACTCTTCTTCTGGTGAAGTGGGCGAGAATCCAACGACATCAGTCATATCATCTAATGCGGCAGCGCTACTACCTTTATACATATCGCGCATTTTTAGCCATTTGTCGAGAGCATCAGGAAGTTTTCCCCTGCTATTCATGATATCTTTGTATAACGTACGATATCTTTGGAGCTGCTCTTTACCATACGAATCCTTCACCTCTGCTGGCATACTAACAGAACTGGCTCTTTTGTTTACAGCATCCAATAAAGCTGTCTTTTTATAATCTACCATCTCATCAGACGCAGGATCTGATCCACCACCAAGCTGTATAATCCTATGAAGGTCCTTTGCCCTAACATCTAAAACACCATTACGCGCTGCACCCATCATAGGCCCAGCGCCACTACCTCCAAACCACTCTAAATGAACTACTCCGATACAGAAATTGCTCAACGATGAATAAAGCTCATTCCAAGCCTTGATCTCTTCAGTGAAGCTGCTATCGCTTTGAAGTATTCTCCTGGTATACAATTCCACCCTCAGCATCAGGGTACTGTACAGCTTTAGTGAATGTTGAATCATACCAGAAGTGGTATCCTCCTCAGGTATACTTGCTTCTATCTCATCTAGTACTGAATCCGCCTTCTTCTCTTTTGCCATCTGATTACCAGGATTAACGGAGTCATAATAAAGCAACATGGCATTCTCGCAACGATCACGCCAACGCCACAACTCTGCAGGATTGCCTTCATCTATACTATCCGTCAATCCCAACGCCCAGACCATATCCGAAACTCTCTGCAATGATGCCTTCGTAACCTTTTTTTCAGAGGCTTTTTGCACAGGCCCATCAGCCGCAACATCCTTATTCCTAAAAGACATCCACACTGCAAAAGCTATAACAATAGCTGTGATTCCAAATATAAACTTCTTCATAATTGCATTTATCTATTTGTGATACATTCGAGTCTGTGGGGCAGAAGTCCTCATAGCAAGAATGATTGCCTCAGCCACCAAAGCTATGTTTGATACCAGGTAATGGATTAGCCAAAGCCGCACATGTCATAGAGCAACTGTATATTGCCCATTCGCCCTGAAACTGTTCGCCAATTCCACTAGGCATCTCATCCAACAGTTCCTGGGGCGTAGTTATTACCTTTGAAGTAAGATAGTTCGCGCGTCGGATTATCTCTTTCTTCTCACCCTCATAAGAGCCATGACCTGTGATTGCGCAAGTCATCCAAATAACTTTAGCAACGATTAAAGCAACTATTATAATAATAGACCAAGCCATTCCTTTTTGAATTCTTCTCATTAACAATTTACTTTATGAGCACATCCCGTATTGATTCCAAAATATCCGTGAGAAGGCATGCCCGTTTACACTTCGATAAGCCTCAATATATCCACCCCCATAGTAGTTTGAATACCCAATATTAGTAATCTCGCAGGTAAAAATATTACCGTTACGGGTACAGTATTCTATCTCTAATGTCTGTCGAGAAATGACAGCTCTGTCAATAACCTCCTCTAAACTCATAATGCTAATATCCCTTTATCGATTATCAGAAGGGGAGAATTATGTCGTCCTCTTCATCCGTATTGTTAGATTGCATTGGAAAGAACCCCATAAGGTCATCTTTAAGCTTATTCGAGTTGCTTTTCCCGTTTAATGATGGTTTTTCTTTATTAACCGATTCCTCTACAGTGTGCAGATTATGCCTTTCCTTCATATAATCAAGAAATTGTTGCTGGTCATTTATATCGAAAGTGTCCCAGACTCTTGTGTATTCCTTATCTATGAATTCGTAGCAATGTATCATTTGAGCTTTACGTTGTGACTCTTCTGCTTCATCATTCCAGTACGTGTCATCTGCCATCCCATATTTTTCAATGAATTTTTTTTTCACTGTTTCCCTCCAGTCCCTTAGTCTCATGGACAGCCAAAATCCATTTGAGCCAACATCTTCAATTGCTAAAAGCATTTTGTTTATCAGCGGACGGTTAAGAATTGTGAGTTCTGGAGATTCTGCATGTCTATAATTCTCTACTGTTCTCCATGCTCTGAACTTGTAAGCACCTTTACAGTACTTATAGACAATATAGAAGAACAAATCCTTTGCATCTTCTAGAGTTACCGACTCTCCCATGAGACGTTTTATCTTGAGCAGTTCACACTCATTTAACAGGGTTTTATCAACAGTGAAATCTGGAGTGTCAAATAGGCGAGAACACAGCAGATAATAATTACGACCTACATTCAAACTTTCATAATTGTTTTTCAGAAATTCAATTGGGAAGTATCTTATAATCAACCAGGATAGAGTTTCCTCATGATGCTGTTCCCAGAGTTCATTAAGGACGGGAATAAAACAGTCATCCCATACGACATACAATTTACCATATGCCCACTTCCTATCCGACTTACCTGATTGCAGAAAGGCAAATAGGATTTGCTTCTGATACTTCCAGTCCAAAGCATTGAAACGCCATTCTATTTCATTGCGTGATGGCGTGACCTTTCCTCCATCTTTATCCAGATAGTTCTTGATAACGATAGATATGGGCGTATTATGTTTTCTTTTCTCGTACTCCATATTGGTAAGATACTATTTCCATGATGGTTTCTTCCATTGGCCGTTATTACCTGGATTAGCTTGCAACTCTCTCCGCATCTGTAATTCAATCCATTGTTGATCACCTTTGGAAGGTGACTCTTTAAAAGCCTTGGCTATTTTGACTTTGTCCTCGTCAAAACCTTCTTTATATCTATATTTCAGTTCATTCCTAATCAAGGAAACGTTGCCACTTTTCTTGTCTTGGAATTCTTCTATCAGCTCATTTATCTCCATTTCTTTAATTCTTTCTTCACGCTTACCGAGCCTATCAGCATACAGAATCTTAAAAATCTCTTCCTTCAGAATCTTTTCGCCCGATATCCATTTACTCGTGTATAACGATACCAGCTCTTGCCGGTCTAGTCCTACCAGCATATCCACGCACTTTCTTAATTCTTCATCGCTCCACTTTGTATAGTGGAACTTTCTTGCCTGTTTAATAATGTACTCGAAATCTGTCATGTCTTTTTTTTTTGCGTTAAAATGGTAATTCTTCTTCAAGATTGAAAGTTTTGATTAACTTTTTCACCGCTTCATTCTCTGTACTCAAATCTTTGAGACTGACAGGCTTTGAAGCAGATTTCCTTGTGTTTGTTATTGTAACAATACCTGTCTTTTGATGATAATCCAGAAGAATGTTGCCCAATGGCCTTAGAGCATTCTTGTTCACTATGATTTTAATCTTTCCATGCAAGTCACGACCATTATCATCTATATAGATGTGATAATACTCAGGACGATGAACCATCATTACTACATCAGCAAGTCCCTCGATATAACTGGAGTTCGCCAAATCCATCAACTGTGGTTGCTTACCTTCAATCCCCTCTCGATCTTCTATACCTCTGCCCAACAATGACCCCACAACAACTGGTACGTCGTACAGACAAGCCAGCTGTTTCAGCGAGAACATTATATTGGCTATTTTTTCTGAGACGGTATTGTCTTCCTTGGTAAAATCTACCATTTGCAGACAGTCTATGAAAATAATCTTTATTTCTCTTTCTCTGATACAATTCCGTACTGTTTCTATTAATTCGTTAAAAGGTAAATCCTGGCTGTCGTGCATAAATAGTGGTGCATCTATCAATGCGCCAACGCCTTTATCCAATCTTTCCCACTCATGTAACTCCAGGAATCCTTGATTCAAGTGCGACACAGGGATATCACAGTGGATGGCCAGAAGCCTTTGTATATAGTCGGACTTCATATAATTCGTCGAAAACAGCAACACTGGCAGTTTACTCTCCAAAATAATGTCTTCTATCATTGATAACATAAACTCTTCTTTACCCATACTAGGTCTGCCACCAATAACGTATAGTTTCCCTTTTTCAAACCCACCGATTAGGTCTTCTAAAGGTTGAAATCCAGAAGGAATTCCTAAAATACCGTCATTTGCAGCTTTTGTCTGTACTTCACAAAGGCAATCTTTCAACATTTCTTGCATGTTGGTGTAGCTAATATCACTCATCATCTTATTCATACCATCCTTTTTCTATCATTGAAATAATCACGAACAATAAAATCAGTGGCAAAGATACGAACTTGTATCTTTGCCACCAAACAATTTTGCTCCACAAGGCTTGTGGAAATGTAATTATTCCTTTTTTGTTACTTTTTCAACAAGGCTTTGATTGCTTCAATATACTTCTCAGCTTTAGGAGTATATTCATCCACCATCTCCTTGTCGCAATACACGAAATCGTCGTCTTGGGGGCCTCATTTGATAGAGGTATTATAATGACTCCGCCATCAGGTCTTTTCTGCCGATAAGACTAAAGACGGTAATGTTGTTATTCCTAAATTCAGGCATAACCATCAAATCACTGTCAGCGACATCATATTCAAAATCGAATATGAATTCCTTGTCAATACTATCATCTTCGTCTATATGTGGATATGGCTTACTATCTTTCATAACACACTTTTTTTGTGGGCAAAGTTACGATTTATAATTGAAACTTCCAAATTCGAACTAACAAGAATATTTTGTGAGTTCATTCTTAGTAACGAAATTGCCGTCACTTCATGTTTTACGCAGCGTAAATTACGCAATTACAGTTTCACTTTCAGGCCCAGGGAGACGAACAGGCGGGTGATCTGGACGATGAGGAGGGCATAGACCAGGGAGATGAGGATGCCCGCCAGCCCATACCAGCCTGGAATGCTGATGCCGAAGATGTCGCGCAGGGGATACCAGATATAAGGTAACAGATAACACGTCAGCGTGGCAGAGCCTGCAGGGGCGATCAGTGCGAACCAGCGTTGACGGCCGAAGACGTCGGAAAGACAGAACACCACTGCCAGCAGCCAGAAGTTGACAGCCAGAGAGAAGAACAGCCAGGTGGGTGTAGCCTGGATCTTGGAGATAATCCACCAGTGGTGCGACACGATGCCTAATACGAGAGCCAGCAATCCCAAGAGCGCATACACTCCAATGAGTTGCCAGTGGCGGTCGTTGGTCGTCAGCCGTCTCATGAGCAATGATGCCACTACGCCCGAGAAGCCGATGGCATGATGCGTCCATCCACCAGGCACAAAGGGCAAGATCACCACCCGACTGAAATAATGGTCGGGAATCAATGAAGAATGGTTCAACACACAGAGCATCACAAACAGCAGCCACATCGCCCAGGCAGGCACGAAACGGTTACGCACCATCAGATAAGCCAGGGTACAGACCAGATAAGTCCAGCCTATCAGTCCTAAGATACCCCACCACCCTGTCTCAAACGGATGGCCCGTCATGTCGCAGTAAAGCATCAGGCCAGCCAACAACGCCATTCCGGCATATCTCAACAGCCGGAAGAGCCGCTGGTGACGAGGCGGACAATCTATCCAAACCAGGAAGAAGCCTGCAACCGACATCAGTAACATGTAGTCAGAGGCAATACCTTCTTCACCTTTGTCACGGTTCAGCAGAAACAGCCCCATCACTATCAGCGCCAGCGACCTCTGAAGCACATGACCGAGCGTGGCACCCATCGATGCTCCCCGCTTCAGACGGCTGTCGATGGCAAAAGGTATCGACATGCCCACACAGAAGAGAAACGCAGGAAAAACCAGATCGGAGAACCCCAGCATATCCTCCGTAGCCTTTGCGTGGAACAGCCAGTGAGGCACACCTTGCAGGGCAGGAATGTCGTTCACAAAGAGCATCCACACCATGGTCAGAGCCCTCAGGATATCGATGGCAGCAATTCTCTTCATTTTCTCTTGCGTTTACGCTCGGCTTCGAGCTGGCGGAGGCGCTCGGCTTCCTCACCCTTGGGAATGACCTTGCCGTTGATGACCTCGAACTTCTCGTTGAACTCGGCGCGCCCTCGCTTCCAGCGGTTGTGGCTCCAGAGCCAGAACTCAGGCCGACGGCGGATGGAGGCTTCGAGCATCTGGAAATAGCGGGTGGTGATCTCGTATTCAGGCAAGGACTGGGGCTCACGGGTGATAAGCTTGATCTCGCCCTCATAATAGCCACGACGCACACGCGTCATCTCCAAATAGAAGACAGCATGGTTCACCTTACGGACGATACGCTCGGTGCCTGTGAGCACGGGGGTGTCGTGATGGAGGAAGTCGCACCAATGGTGGATATTGCGCCAGTGGGGCACCTGGTCGCTGATATAGCCGATGATGACTGGCTGGTGCTCGCTGCGATAGCGGAGGATCTCACGCAGCGTGTCGTTCATCGGGATACTGACAGCACCCATACGCCCACGCTGCTTGAGGAACAGACGGTCGAACTCGGGATTCTCTATCGGGTGGTAGATCTGGCCGCACTTTGCCTTCGGCGTCACCCAGAGCGGCACTGAAGAGACCCACTCCCAGTTGCAGTAATGACCCAGATAGAGGGCACAGGAACCTCCTGCCTCTACCACCTCATCAAACTGCTCAATGCCCTTGAACACCATACGGCGCTTCATCTCCTCGGGCGAGATGGTCATCATCTTCAGGCTCTCTACGATATAGTCGCAGAAGAAGTGGTAGAAGCCGCGCTCCACCTGACGGATCTCGGCCTCGGACTTCTCGGGAAACGACTCCACAAGATTCTTGTGGACGATGCGCCGACGGTAGCGGAGCAGATGATAGAGGAGATGGAAAAGGGCGTCGGACAGGATATAGAGTACGCCCAGCGGCAGCAGCGAGAGCAGATACCACAAGGGATAGATGATATAATAGAGAAGTTTCATGATGAGCTGATTTATTGGGCAAAGTTAGATAATTCAACGCAATTACACAAATAATTCAGCAATTATTTGCCCGTTTGAACAGAAATATGTACTTTTGCGACATGTACAAAATCAGATTCACACCCTACCGCAAGGGTTTAGGAAAGATTATGCACCGTCAGACGGCTGGTCACCAACTGCAGTCGCTCGACGGCAAATACCAGTTCATCCTTGACGACAGCTGCAAGGAGCCCGACTTCTGGGTGGTGCAGGGAAAAGGTGTCAGAGAAGACCAGACCTGCCGTGTGGCACCTGAAAACACCATCATGCTAACCACAGAGCCGCAATCGGTGCTGGTGTATCCGGACAAGTACCTGCAACAGTTTGGGATGGTGTGTACCTGTCAGGAGCAGACCAAGCATCCGAACATTCACTTCGGCCCTGCCATCCTGCCCTGGTTCGTAGGCTATATGGAGGACGAGGACGGCACCTGCCACTATACGCTCGACTACGACCAACTGGCAAAGCCCTCAGACCCCAGCGATAAAAAGAAGCTCATCTCTGTCATCACGAGCAACAAGGCGTTTACGAGGGGACACCTGGACCGCATCCGTTTCGTGGAGCAGCTGAAGGCGCACTATGGCGACCAGCTGGACATTTTCGGACGCGGATTCCGTGACTTCGACGACAAATGGGATGTGCTGCGGCCCTACAAATACCATATCGTGATAGAGAACATCTCGCAACGCTATTACTGGACGGAGAAGATCTCCGACTGTCTGATGGCCGAGACCTTCCCCTTCTATTACGGTTGTACGAATCTCGAGGACTATTTCCCCCAAGAGGCTTTCCTCCGCATTGACACCCGTCAGCCTGAACAGGCCATCAGCATCATCGACAAGGCCATTGCCGAGCACAGGTTTGAGCAGTCAGCGGGTGTACTGGCGCAGTGCAAGGAGAAGGTGATGAAGGAGTATAATATGTTTGAGTACGTGGCACGGCTGTGCGACCAGCTGAATCCTGAGGCACCCAAGCGGGAGGTGACCATCCATCCCTGTCACTCAGGGCTGGAGTGGCAGAACTTCGTGAACTACACGTTTAAGAGGAATTACTACGAACTACTTACCAAAATACACTTTTGGCGGAAGGGGAATCAACTGAAATCAGTATAACTCCGGAGGGAGGAGGGCCGTGGCTTTCTGGAAGTCCTCGGGGGTGTCGAGCTCGTAGGAGAAATAGTGCGTGGTGTCGATGACCTTGAAGGTATGGCCTTGGGGAATGAGGCGTTCGAAGGCACGCTCGTAGAAGATATCAATCAGTCCTTCCTGCTCAATCATCACGTCAAGCTCGCGGAAGAGGGCCTCGCTGTAGTCGGCGGTCATCTTCTCGATACCCACGCTCTCGCCAATGGCATCTGAGACGCGGCAGGTCTTGCTGATCTCCGTGATGCGGAAGTCGGCATCGACCACAATCTTCATCTCTTCCTCACCCAGTTCGTGACGGTTCAGGGCCAGGGCAGGCTCCGTCTGACGGGCCACCTCGGCCACAGCCTGAGGGTCGCAGAGGATATCGCTGTCCATGAGCAGGAACTCACGACCCCGTACCACCTGACCTGAGAGCCAGAGGGAGTAGATGTTGTTATTGTTTTCATAATCGAGGTTATCGATAAAGTGAAAAGAGAAAAGTGAAAAGTGGGAAGTGAGGAATTCTCTAATCTGCTCTGCGCGATAGCCCGTGACGACGACAAACTCGGTGATGCCAGCGGCTGCCATCGCATCGACGGTACGCTCTAACAGCGTACGGCCACCAACCTTCAACAGGCACTTCGGCATCGTGTCAGTCAGAGGGCGCAGGCGCTTGGCCATTCCGGCAGCAAGAATCACACCAATCATAGGCAGCTCAGGATGGTATCGACAACGGTCTGGGTCTGTTCCTTACGTCCCAAGGTGATGCGCAGACACGACTCCAAGCCCTTATCAGTCATGAACTTGATCTTGTAGTGCTGGTCAGCCAAAGCCTGCTGCAGCTTCTCCTTGATCTCTACAGGATATTTGATGAGGATGAAATTGGCCACCGACTTATAGACCTTGAAGCCTGGTTTGTCGCCCAATGCCTTCTTATACAACTGCCGTCCCCACTCCATGTCATCGGCCACCTGACGATAATGCTCGTCGCTGTCGAGGGCAGCCAGTGCCACAGCCTCAGAGAAGCGGTTGTAGCCCAGGTACTTGTTGATATAGCTCACGAAGTGATCGTGTCCGGCACCAATGAATCCGAAGCCGCAGCGCAGTCCGGGCAGTCCGTAGAACTTCGAGAGGGTACGTGAGATGATCAGGTTGGCATATTTGTTCACCAAGGGAGCGATATAGTCGGTGTCGCTGGTGATGAAGCTGGCATAAGCCTCATCGATGAGCACCATCGTGTCTGTGGGGATATTCTCCATGATGCGGCCAATCTCCTCGGGGGTCAGGCTGTTGCCCGTGGGATTGTTGGGCGATGCCAGGAGCAGCATACGGGGAAGGATGCGGTTGGTGTATTCGATCACCTCGTCGACATCGTAGGCGAAGGTATCGTCCTGCTCGTGGAGGGGATACATCTCGAAGGTGCCGTAGCACTCTGCCGCCACCTTATTATAATACCACCATGAGAACTCCGGAATCAGAATCTTCTTATTATCTCCCTTCATGAGGTAGTAATGGATGGCGTTCTTGAGGATATCCTCGCCACCGTATGCCAAGAGCACCTGCTCCTCGGGCACGCCATAGATCTCGCTGAGGCGCACGGAAATCACGCTCTTCTTGCCCTGGTCGTAGATACGGGTGTAGAAACACAGGGTCTTGGGGTCGAAGTTCTTAATGGCCTCCACCACCTTCTGGCTGGGCTCGAAATTGAACTCGTTTCTATCGAGAAAATTCATCTTTTGCTCCATAATCGTCACAATTTGGGTGCAAAGGTACGAATAAGTGAGCGAAATACCAAATTTATTGCCTATTAATACGCCCGAAGGTCTTGATACTGGTGTATTTACGCCAGATATTCAGTTTCCTGTAGGCTGGGACACCATGCCGACGGATATAGTCGCGTGCCCCTTCGAGCATGCGATGACCCACCTGACCATCGAGATAAGGATCATAGTTGTCGATGACCCAACGGCGCAACTCCTTCATGCCGTCGCTGTTCATCACTTCGTCATAAGCCTCACAGAGCTCCTCGGGCTGCTGCATGTTGCGCCAGTAGATATCCTTCGCCACGGCGCGCAGGGTGATGACGGGCTTGTCGAGCAACAGGAACTCGTAGATCGTCGACGACGTGTCGCTGATCATCGCATCCGACATGAGCATATATTTGGTGACCGTATAGTCGTCGATCCAGAGCATCCCCTCCGTCTTGGCAGCCAGCTCCCGGTATTCGTCCATGATCTCCGGCTTTGTGAGGGGGTGGAACTTCAGCAGCAGGAGCACATCCTTCTTCTGCACGAAATCGACAAGAGCCTGCTGCATATAGGGCAGCGACGTGAGCGAGGGTGAGAATGTGGGGGCATAGAGCACTATCTTGCTGCGCCCGCTCTCCTTCAACAGGCGTTCACGCTCTGCGTCGAAGGTGTGGAGGTTGCGGAAGATCCAGTCCTGACGGGGCCAGCCTGTCTCCAACACCTCGAAATCCTTGTACTTCTTGGCCAGCCTCTCAAATCCCTTTGTGAAGAACGGTCCCTGCGTGAAGTAGGTGTCGAAATAGCGGCGGATCACCCAGTGGTCCTTCTTCTCTGCCGCATAGCCGTGAAACACCTGAATTTTCACGCCAGACAGATAATAAGGAACGATATTACCAGGCACGAAGACGGCCTCGGGCCGGAAGTCATAGATCTGCTGGATATCGTGCGTCCACTCCACCTCTCCGTCGAGCGGGAACTGGCTGATGCGCTTCTGGTGAACATACCAGAGCATGCTGTTACCTCCCTCTCTCACAGCCTCATCGTGGATGGGCTTGAGAATATCAATGGCGTATTTGTTCTCGCAAAATAAAACGATTTTCATTTCTGTAATGGTCTTGACGGCTGCAAAGGTACAAAAATATATTCATAATACCCAAATATATTTGGTATTTCACATAAAAACCTATACCTTTGCAGCATGGAACTGATGAAATTGATCAGGAAAGAGATTTTCTATGAATTAGTAAGATTTGGCATGGTGGGTGTGTTTGCCGTTTTCACCCACTATGCCATCTATTGGGTCCTGCAGCACTGGATCGATGTCAACGTGGCTTTCACCATCGGCTACGTGCTCAGCTTCTGTGCCAATTACTATCTCTCTGCCCATTTCACCTTCAAGGAGAAGACCTCTGCCAAGAACGGCGTCGGATTTGCCGGAGCCCACCTCTTCAACTACTTCCTGCAAATCGGTCTCTTCAACTTCTTCCTCTGGGTGGGGCTCGGCAAGACCTTGGCACCGCTGGCCGTCTGGGCCATATCCGTGCCCTCCAACTTCCTGATTGTCAGGTTTGTGTTCAAGCATCTTAAGAAGAAGCAGAACTGAACACTTGTCAGAACTTCCAGCGCAACTGGAGGTCGAGGTCTGTCTGCGAGGAACCGTCAATCTGCTGATAGCTGCTGCCGATGGTTGTCCTGTCGAAATAATCGGTTACCCCCACCTTCGCCGTCAGCATTAGACGGCTGCCTATCTGTGCCCTTGACATCAGCCAGTAGCGGATGCCCTCACCATAAAACTGGGCGATGGAATAAGTATAGAGCGGACCCCGTTCATACAGATAGACGCGGCTGTCGTAGCTATCGGTATGGAAATACCCCACACCCGTATTCAGGCGCAGCCAGCGGTACGAATACGACAGACTCTCGCTCAGCATGGCTCCCCACTCATGTTCCTCATAGGTGCCATATCCGCCATCGAACTGGGTCCTGCACCCAAAGCCTCCGGTACTGGTGTACTCTGCACTGAGCCTTGCTCGGTGTTCCGTCCGATCAACGAGCGCTGTCTTCTCTGCGTCATCGCGCTGTTTCTGTCGCAGACGATAGCGAGCGCCGAAGTTCCAGTTGCCGGCGGTATAGGAGAGCTGCAGCAGATGATCCCACGAATGAGAAGACTGGGACACCTGATACTTGGCCCAGGCGAAATAGGCAAAATCGGAATAGTACGTCATCCGGAATCTGGGGTTCGGCTGCCAGGCCAGTCCTAGATAGACGCCGCTTTCGTTCTGAACACGTCCGCCGTCGCTATAGCTCTGGGCATCCAACGACATATAGCCGTAGGAATAGAAACGCTGAAGAGCCATCAGACTCAGCGTGCTGCCCAGCCTCAGACTGAGTGTGTTGATGGTTGCCAGATGGCCCGTTCTGTCAACAGCCGTCTCACCGTTAACAGCCACCCGAGGCGTGACATAGCCATAGCCGAGGCTCATGTTCAGGAATTCACGGCCCTGCGGATAATGCCTGCGGTAAAGGGCTGAGGTATCAGGTCTCAACTCCCTGTCGAGACGGGCATAGAGGGCGTGCAGTCCCAGATGGAGCCCATGTGCCTCATAGCGCAGGCTACCGCCGGCCTTCAACGCATGCAGATTATGTTTCTTCGCCATCTCCGTCTCCGTACGATGATAGCCCGAGGTGACAATGGTCTTGGCCGTTGAGTCCTTGTTCAGGGTTGCGTCAAGCGGTGCATACGACACGAAGGCCGTCGTCTTCAGACTCCGCCCTATCCTCACCGTCGCAGCCACTCCCTGCATGGCTCCATAGGAACGGGAGGAGTGAGCCACCACACTGTTCACGGAGCGTCCCATGTTCTGCAGTATCGCAATCTTTCCAAGTCCGAAACTGTTGTTGGCCACGAGTCCCATGCCCATGGATATCCGATAATTGCCGATGGCCAAAGACTCCAGCCTGCCGATGTTCCTCAGTTGGAAATACAACGAGTAATAGTCATAGCCCCAGCGGTTGCGGTTTGAGAAGAAAGGCTCACCGGCATCCTGCGAACCCACGATGCCGAGTTTGACATAATCGCCATAAGTGAACTGATAGCGCAGCCAGTGACGATACGGGTAGCCCAGATAGCCATCCACGTCGCCCTTGCGCTCATAGAAAGGGATGCGGGCCGTTGCCGTCAGCTCATTCCTGCCGTAACGGATCACATCCTTCATCCTCACCTTCTGACGGCCATCGGCCACTTCCTGTTCGTCTATATATATAAAATAGGTGAGCAGCCTGCGCTGGGCATAGTCGAGGGAGCGGATCATCTGCAGCTCAGCCACAGACTTCATCGGTCCGTAGCGGTACTGATACTCCATCAGTTCCTCTATCTGCTGTGAGGTAAGAAACGGCAGTTCCTCCAGTTCGCCCCTTGTCACGGTGTTGATGTCCAACGGATGTTGCTCCAGTTCGCAGAGCATGTCATACGTCCGTTCCCAGGATTCCGACTCCGAATCCTCGGCCGTCATCACCTCGTTCAGATACCTCTCCCACGGATGTCCTGTCTGAGCCCTGACACTCACAGAGACCACCAGCAATACCAGCATGATTTGTGCCTTCATATCACATCTATTTAAGTTTAACGCTGCAAAGATAATATAAAACTCTGAAAATTCCAAGGAAATATTTGGATTTTTCGGAGATACTGCTTACTTTTGCATGCAATATGAAGAAAAGAGAGATGAAAGGATATCATTGGTGGCTGATGAGGGCACTCCTTGTGTTCCTCACCCTTCATGCCGCTCTTTTCACGGTCTCAGCCCAGGATCAGAGGCTGACAGCCGAGGAAGTGCTGGCAGAGATGGACTCACCCACTTTCGTCCCAACGGTGAAGATCGGCAAGGTGCTCCACGAAGGCGACAGCATCCAGTATATGGAAATGAACAATGTCTACGTGTATCCACAGCTCATCTTCAAGAACAGGAAGCAGGCAGAGTCGTACATGCGACTCGTGAAAAACGTGAAGAAAGTGCTGCCGATAGCCAAGGAAGCCCGCATGATACTGATGGAGACCACCGAATATCTGGAGACCCTGCCTGACCAGCAATCCAAGGACGAGCATATCAAACGGGTGGAGGAAGACATCTTCCGCACCTATAAGCCAAAGATGAAGAAGCTGACCTATTCGCAAGGCAAGCTCCTCATCAAGCTCATCGACCGTGAGTGCAATTCATCCTCCTACGACATGATCAAGGCCTTCATGGGTCCTGTACGTGCCAGCTTCTGGCAGGTCTTCGCCTGGGGATTCGGTGCCTCCCTCAAGAAGGAATATGATGCCAAGGGGGTGGACCGTCTCACGGAGCGCATTGTTCTCATGGTGGAGGCAGGACAAATTTAATCGGCGTTTTTATTGGTTTTTCAAACAAAAATCACTATCTTTGCACACAGATTATGACACAAGAAGAGAAAACAATGATAGAAGAGCGGATCGTAGACGTGCTGAAGACCGTCTATGACCCAGAGATTCCCGTCAATATCTACGACCTGGGAATGATATACAAGATTGACGTACAGGAAGACTCTTCAGTAGAACTGGAGATGACTTTTACCGCGCCGAACTGTCCTGCTGCCGACTACATCTTAGAGGATGTCCGCACGAAGGTGGAGAGTGTCGACGGCGTAAAAGGCGCTAACGTCAACCTCGTCTTCGAGCCTGCTTGGGATCAAAGCATGATGTCGGAAGAAGCGAGAGTAGAACTTGGGTTTGATTAGGGAAGGAGGGAATAGTGATGAAACCAGTATATTTCCTTTCAGACGCCCACCTCGGATCACTGGCCATCCCGCATGGTAGAATGCAGGAGCGGCGACTGGTGAGATTCCTTGACAGCATCAAGGAGAAGGCTGCTGCCATCTACCTGCTGGGAGACATGTTCGACTTCTGGTATGAATACAAATACGTCGTACCGAAGGGCTACACCCGTTTCTTAGGCAAGCTTTCAGAACTGACGGACATGGGTGTAGAGGTACATTACTTCACGGGTAATCACGACATCTGGGCATACGGCTATCTGGAGAAGGAGTGCGGGGTGATCCTGCACAAACAGCCTGAGACAACGGAGATCTACGGGAAGATGTTCTTCCTGGCACACGGTGACGGATTGGGAGACCCCGACAAGAAGTTCAAGCTGATCCGCTCACTCTTCCACTCCCCGTTCTGCCAGTGGGCTTTCTCCTGCGTGCATCCCCGCTGGGGCATGTGGTTCGGCCAGAACTGGGCCAAGCACTCCCGTCTGAAGCGGCCTAACGGCGAAGAGCCCGCCTATATGGGGGAGAACCGCGAACACCTGGTGCTTTTCACGAAACGGTATATCCAATATCATTCCAATGTTGACTACTTCATCTATGGCCACCGCCACATCGAAGTAGACCTGCAACTGACGAAAAAAGCCCGCATGATTATCCTCGGGGACTGGATTTCACAGTTCTCCTACGTTGTCTACGACGGCACCCACCTGCTGATGTCACAATACATCGAAGGCGAAAGCCAACCCTAACCCCTGCCCCATGAAGAAGATACTGAAGAAATGGAAAGCCATCATGTCAATACTGGTGGGCGCAGGCATCTTCTTCATCTGCCTATTCCCTCTTCGTGCCCTGATGAACTATCACGAAGAGCACCATCTGTTCCGATGGACGGGCTACTATCTCCGCGAACAATTGACGTCGTGGGACGGCATTCAAGAATATCTCGTCTCTTTCATCGTACAATTTTTCTATATCGGCTGGTTAGGAGCTGCCCTGATGGCAGCACTGGTCATAGGCCTGCAGCAACTGATCTGGTGGATCATGAGAAAAACAGGCCTGCGATTCGCCTGGCTCTACCCGCTCAGTTTCCTGCCGGCCCTTCTTTGCTTCTATTTCGCATTGATCCCTGAACGCTATCGGAAAGAGGAAGTATTCCGGGAAGTGGTGGACTACGACTATCTGGTGCGCACCCACCAATGGGCTGCCATCGTGAACAAGCCCGAAGCAGAGATTCCTGCCAGTGAACAAGGTGTATGGTGTACCAACTATGCACTGGCCATGCGAGGAGAACTGCCAGACTACCTGTTCTTCTATCATCAGACAGGTCCACAGGGTCTGATCACGGATGCTCAGCAGAAAGAGGTCCTTTCATACTTCGCCCTCAGCGACATCCACCTGCAACTGGGACTGGTCAACGATGCGGAGCGTATGGCCTTCGATGCCAAGCAATACATCCCCGACAACCACAAAAGCGGACGGCTCTACCGTCGCCTTGCGGAAACCAACCTCATCAATGGCAACTACAGGATAGCCGCCAAGTATCTGCATTTTCTGGAATCAACACTCTTCTATGGTAAATGGGCACGTCACATGCAGGCACACCTTGGTGATGAAGCATTCATGGACCAGACTTTCCGCCTACCAAGAGACAGACGACTGACAGAGGACGAGAACCTGATGCCTCCAGGGAAAGATGACCTGTTGCTGGAATTGGTCAGGCAAAACCCGGAAAACAAACTGGCAATGGACTATCTCTTAGCCCTTGAACTATTACAATTAAAAAACAATAAGGTAGCAGAATCGATGCTGATGGCCCAACAGATAGGTTACGACCATGTTCCCCGAGCCGTACAGGAATGCATCATCGGCAACAGACTGCTGCATCAGGAAGAAGAGCCACATCTGGAATTCACTGTTGACGAAGATATCCAGACACTAACGAAAGCATTCTTTCAGACGATGAATCAGTCGAAGGATGTGACCGACCCCGTGCTCAGCAGTCCGCCCTTCTCCCACTCCTACTGGTATTATCACACCCAAACCATCCTGCAACACGCTTCGCAATGAAATACGGTCTCTATCTCCTCGTCATAGCCGCCACCCTCTGTGGATGTCACTCCACACCAGAGAATCCGGTGATCAGCGACAGTCTGCCGCAGATCATACCCGACTACACAGGTGTGACCATTCCAGCAGAGATTGCCCCGCTGAACTTCGGGATGGCTGACGCAGAACGGATGGACGTCACCATTGTGGGAGGCAAAGGCGGAGAACTGCACACCAATGGAACAGAGGCCGACTTTGACATCGAAGAATGGCATGAACTGACCAAACAGAACAAAGGCGACAGTCTGATGGTGACGGTCTGTGCCAGACAGGACGGGGCATGGACACAATACAAGCCTTTCCCCATCTATATCAGCGATGACCCTCTTGGTGAATGGGGCATCACCTACCGGCTGATACCTCCCGGCTACGAATCATACCGTCTCATGACCATCTGCCAGCGCGACCTGAGCAGTTTCGAGGAATCTGCCATCCTGGAAAACAAAGACATCGATGCCCAGTGCATCAACTGTCATACGCCCAACCGTACGAATCCCGAACAATTCACCTTCCACGTCAGAGGTGAGCACGGAGCTACCGTCGTCAGGTCGGGAGATCGCCTGAATATTCTGAGTCCTAAGAACGAAGACTTAGGTGGAGGCATGGTATATCCCTATTGGCATCCGTCGGGTGACTATATCACCTACTCCACCAACCATACGCACCAGAACTTCCATCTGCTGAAAGACAGGCGAGTGGAGGTGTATGATGACAAGTCGGACATCATCATCTACAGGACTGCGACACAGGAGATACTCTTCGACAGCATCCTTGCTACGAAAGAACATCTGGAGAACTATCCTGTCTTCTCACCTGACGGAGAGACGCTCTACTTCTGTGCTGCCCAAAGGACAGACAGCATCTGGAAGAACTACCGCCAAGTGAAATATAACATCTGCCGCATCAGCTTCGATCCGATGACTGGCAGGGTGGGCACTCAGGCCGATACGCTCATCAATGCCCGAAGCATTGGCAAGAGTGCCAACATGCCACGCATCTCCTACGACGGCAGGTTCCTGCTCTATACACTGTGCGACTATGGCTGTTTCCCCATCTGGCATCCTGAGTCAGACCTCTGGATCATGGACCTGAGCAGCGGAGACACCTATCCATTGGAACAGGCAAACAGTGCAGACGCCGACAGTTTCCACAACTGGAGCCTCAACTCGCGATGGATAGTCTTCACCAGCCGGCGTGACGACGGTCTGTATACGAACATCTACCTGGCACATATCGACGACAAGGGACGGGCATCAAAAGCCTTCCGTCTGTCGCAATGCCATCCTTTGGAATACGATGCCGAGACCATCTGGTCCTTTAACACCCCAGATTTCGCCAATGCACCTATTCAGCTCGACAGAGATGCACTTTCGCAACAAATTCTTAGTGGAAAGCGAACGCCAACCACCTTCAGCAAACAACAGAAACCACAAAAATAAACAGTATATGAAAAGACAGAAAATCGTAACATTCGGAGAATTATTGCTCAGATTCTCAAAGCCAGACCATCTGCGACTGACGCAAGGAGATATGTTTACCAGCAAATACGGTGGGAGTGAGGCCAATGTGGCTGTCTCCTTAGCCACCCTTGGAGAAGACGTCACCTATATCACCCGTCTGCCAGATACGCCAGTAGGACATGCCGGAGCCATGAATCTGGCTCAGTTAGGCGTGGATACCAGTCAGGTGCTTTATGGCGGACAACGTATCGGCACCTACTATTTCGAACCTGCCGCAGGCATGCGACCAGCAAAGGTGATCTACGATCGCGGCAATTCTGCCTATTACGACCTGAAGCCAGGCATGATTCCCTGGCGGGAAGTCCTGAAAGACTGTTCCTACTTCCACGTGTCAGGCATTACCGCAGCCATTTCCCAACAGGCAGCCGATGCCACCTTCGAAGCTCTTGACATCGCTGATGAGCTGGGGGTTACCGTCTGCTTCGATATCAACTACCGCAAGAACCTCTGGAAATACGAAGGAGCCCAGCCACGTGAAACGCTGAGCCGTATGCTGCTCCGTTGCGACATGATGTTCGGTGATGCCATCGAGTTCGAGTGGCTGAGTGAACACCCGCAGCCGCCCTTCACAGCTACAGACTCCAACTTCAAGATGCAGATGGACGAATACCGTGCGTGGTTTGACGAGCTGCATGCCCGCTTCCCCCGTCTGAAGAACTGGATGATGGGCATGCGCAACATGGTGAGTTCCAAGCATCACACACTCACTTGTCTTCTCTGGACGGAAGGAGAACTGCTGCAGGCACCTATCATCGATATTCCTGACGTGATTGACCCCGTAGGTGTAGGCGATGCCTTTATGGGAGCATGGCTGCATGCCATCAGACTCTTCCCCGATGACAAGCAGATGCAGCTGAACTACTCATTAGCTGCAGCCGCCTTAAAAAATACAATACCTGGTGATTTCAACCTGTCGACAGATGAGGAAATCATGGATGTCCTGAGACAACGTCACATCCTGGCAAACTGATTCTTCAGCCACTCCATACGACGGTCAAGCCAATCCTTCAACGATTGGGCTTCATTCTGGTATGCGCCCCAGATATCATACTGCTTATAGGTATAATGATAGAGGTTACGCCACTTCATCTGATTCTCATAAGCAGAATTCTTCAGATACTGGGCGTACGTATCCACACGGTACATGTAGTCCTGCTTATGACTATAGAAATACTCATAGCGCTCCTTCAGCTTAGCCACGAAGACAGGATCCTCCATGAGCCGCTGATACCAGTATGACCAGTCGAGCATCAGACCTTCCGGGAGCATGGCTGTCGTGTTTTTCTCCTTGACATTACCGAAGGCGATGTCAAAGTCCCAAATGGGACCCATCTTCAGCTTTCCTCCCCGTCTGAGATTCATAAAAGTACTGAAATGGAACATAGAGTCCTCATTCTTGGCTATCTCATGAATCAGATACCAGTCGACAAAAGATTCCATATCGAGATACTTCTGCCAACCTTTGTCCGGATCCCTGAAGTTTGGTGAGAACAGGGCTTCTGAAGCATCGATCATATAGTTGCGGATATAATGATACTCCGGACTGTTGACTGCCACATCAGGTTCCTTGATTTCAATAGAATAGGCGATATAGGGCACGTAGAACCATGTACCAAGGGAATCATCGGCAGCACGGGCCTCAACCTCTACCAGGAAGCCGTCGTCGCCAGCATCTACACGATGCTTGGATATCTCCACCTTCTCAGCCAACTGATAGGTACCCTGATAACTGCCATTGAGTACCAGATCCACAAAATGGGAACTGGAAGTCCAGTTCAGACGGCTCGTCTTACCGATGTAGAAGGCCAGGTCATTTCTCAGCATGGACTTATCGCAATAATTTGCCAGCAATACCCATGACTTATCCTTATGCTCTCCGAAGAAGGAGATCTTATCGTCAAACTGCAGGCGATAAGGCTTCTTGGGCTGGCCCCAAGTAGAGTTTCCCCTACCCCTGATCCGCAGATTGGCCTCCATCACATCGCCAGGTCCTCTGGTACGGACATCCTCCACAAACTTCATGTGAGCCCTGACATAGTTCTCTCTCGAATCGACCTTTCTACCGCCATCCGTATCGATATACATCACAGGAAGACCTGTCAAGGAATGGACGAAAATCGTATATTTGACCGTTCTGTCACTTCCTTTGACAGTCAGGGAAACCGGTTCGGTGAAGTCATATTTCTTCTCTCCTGACGTAGCAGTCTCCCCATTGATGGTCACCTCGGTTCCCTTGAAAGAGAAACGCGGAATCAATTCCTTATTGACCTCCATCTTGGGAAGCCAGCATTCCACAGCGCCATCATAGGAAATCGTACACTGCAGATCCTCAGAGAGCTGAGGATTCTCTGCAGCCGAGAACTCCACAGCCACTAATTCTGTCAGATTAGGCGAAGTACTGGCATTGGCAAGACTGTCGAGACGCCGTTGGATCCGCTCACCCTCCTGCTTGAGCAACAGGTTCTTCTGATCCTGTCTTTCTTTCTCGCGTCTCAGAGAGTCATTCGTACGGTTTAGGGCATCCAACTTCTGTGAGTAGGGAGTCAGATCTTCCTTGGAACAGGCCGCTATACCTATTATCAGTAATACAAAGTAGAATAACTTCTTCATTTCCTTCAAACTTTTAATAAGTCAACACCATTACAGATCATTGATGGCCTTATTCAACCATTCCATACGGTCGTTCAACCATTTCTCCATGGCCTGGACCTCCTTCTGATATAAAGGAGCCGCAGCCTTGTCATATGCAGGGAACACGCCCCACTTATTGTTGTTTTCCAGAACGGAGTATTTCAGATATTCAACATCGGCCCTCATCTCTGCCAGAATATCATCCTTATGCGTATAGAAATAGGTGAAACGCTCCTTCACCCTCTTCACAAAGGCCGGATCCTCCAGCAGACGGTTATACCATTGCGTCTTCACGACAAAACCCTCAGTGCCTGACGACGTGCCATGTCCGTATGCCGTGTCAAAATTCCACCAGAGCGGTCCCATCTTGATCTTTTCCTCACGCTTGAAATGCATATAGCAGTCAGACTGGAACGCAGCCTTCTCATTCTTGGTAATCTCGTTGATCAGGTACCAGTCGACAAAAGAGTCCATATCCAAAAACTTCTGCCATCCCACAGACGTGGTGAAAGCCACCGAGAACAAGACATCCTCCACTTGGTCGATCAAGTTTCTCAGATACACATAGGCAGATTCACCCGACTTGGTGACCGGTGCCAGAACGCTGATAGGCTGCTCGATGGTCTTTTGCTTGAAGTGCAGACTTGAAGTCTCGCTGTCAATCTTCAGGATATAGCCATCCAAACCGACATCTACCCTGGAAGAGCTGTTTTCAAGGAGATCACCAAGCATATAGGTGCCGTAGTACCTGCCGTTCAGCATCAGTTCCACGAAATGGAAAGCCGGTGTGAAATCCAGACTGCTGATCCTGCTCAGATGCATGGCTGTCTGCTGGCGGATCATCGTGTTATCATCGTTATTGGGAAACAACTCCCAGTCATTGTTCTTAGACTCGTCGAGCAAGGATACAAAATCACTGAAAGTAACGATATATCCGTTTTTGGCTATCTGATCTGTCTCGTAAACCTCTGGGACATACCAATTGATGGGGGCGACTCCCTTCACCTTCACCTGCTCCTCCACAATATCACCAGGTGCACGGGTCTTGGCATTTTCCACAAGCTTGAAACTGGCAGTATAGTTCCAGTTCAGTTCTCGGACATCTTTTCTGTCCTCTGTTTCCAACCAGACGACAGGCAAACCCGTATATGAATGCACATAGACCGTATAGTTTGTTGACTGGCCTTTATTATTGATGGTCAGCGTGACAGGTTTTCTGAAATCAAATGATGTCACACCACTTTTTATTTCCTTTCCGTCAATCGTCATACTTTCACCCTTGATCTCAAAACGAGGGATGAGTATCTTATTGCTCATGATATTCGGAACCCAGCACTCAACAATGTTTCCCTCCAGGATTTCACACGTGGCATCTTCAATCAGCTGGAAAGGATTATCCTGAGCCAGGAAGACAAGTGAATAGAGGCTCGGCTGATTCTGTCGTTTCTCCTGTTCTTCAGCCTCTTTCTTCTTCCTCTCATTCTCTTCTTTGATCCGCTCTTCTTCCTTCTTGGCGTCCTCTTCCTCCTTCTTGAGTTTAGCATTCAATTCCTCTTGTTCCTTGATGCTCTTTTTCAGATCATCAAGTTCCTCATTTCCGCAAGCACAGAAACAGAACAACAATATCAGTGGAATAAATAATCTCTTCATCTTACAAAAACAATTAGTACCCTAAAGGGCATAGACGGTGCAAAATTAGTATATTTTTTTAATATAGACGAATTTTTAGCCAGATTTTTGTCGAAATAAGGGGGATTCGGCACCCTTCCAACCTGTATCAAACCAAAAAAGGCGGCCTTTCTAAGGTCGCCTTTGCAATCTTGTATGCCGGGATCACACCAGATTCATCGTGTCGGTAGCAATCATCAATTCCTCATCAGTAGGAATAACGACCACCTTCACCTTCGAATCGTCAGCAGAGATAATGCATTCCTCGCCACGCTTGTTGTTCTTTGACTCATCGAACTTGACACCGAGGAACTCCAGTCCCTTGCAGACTTCGGAGCGCATGCTCAGCTGATTCTCACCAACACCAGCCGTGAAGACAATCACATCGACACCACCCATGGCTGCAGCGTATGCGCCGATATACTTCTTGATACGATAGAAATACATGTCCTGAGCCAACTTGGCACGTGCATCACCTGACTTGGCAGCATTCTCGACATCACGCATATCAGACGAGCCGCCAGTAATACCTGCCACACCACTCTTCTTATTAAGCAGGTTTGACATGCCGTCAGCATCGAGACCGAGCTTCTTTTCGATGAACGTCACGGCACCACCATCAATATCACCAGAACGTGTACCCATCATAAGACCCTCCAACGGCGTGAGACCCATTGACGTATCCACACACTTTCCATCGACGACAGCTGCAATAGAACCGCCATTACCTACGTGGCAGGTAATCACCTTTGTCCCCTCAGGTTTCATGCCCAAGAATTCCAAAGCACGAGCAGAGACATATCGGTGGGAAGTGCCGTGGAAGCCATAGCGACGCACACCATAATTCTCATACAACTCGTAAGGGATGGCATACATATACGACTTGGCAGGCATGGTCTGATGGAAAGCCGTGTCGAACACACCTACCTGGGGAAGACCAGGCATCAGTTCCTTCACGGCATTGACACCCTTCAGGTTGGCGGGGTTATGCAGAGGAGCGAGATCTGAACACTCATCAAAGACCTTCAGCACCTCATCTGTCAGAACGACTGACTTGTTGAACTTCTCACCGCCATGCACCATGCGATGACCCACGGCATCAATCTCGTCAAGCGATTTGATCACACCGATCTCGGGATCTGTCAGCAACGAGAAGATGAACTTCACGCCTTCAGTATGCTCAGGGATATCGTGCATGATCTGCTTCTTCTCACCATTGGCGAGCTTGACCTTCACAAAGGCGCCATCGAGACCTACGCGCTCAGCACCGCCACTCGTCATCACGCTCTTGTCGTCCATGTTGTACAGAGCGTACTTAATGGAAGACGAGCCACAATTTAATACAAGGATTTTCATTCTTTCTTAACTCTTAATTCTAAACTCTTCTTTATTTCTTCGCGTCCATAGCCTGACAAGAGGTGATGGCAATCATATAGTAGATGTCGTCAATAGAACAGCCACGGGAGAGGTCGTTCACCGGACGGGCTATACCCTGAAGCACGGGACCGATGGCGATGGCATCGCCAAGACGCTGTACCATCTTATAGCCGATATTACCCACTTCAAGATTCGGGAACACAAGCACGTTGGCCTTTCCGGCAATCTCAGAGCCAGGAGCCTTCTTGGCACCCACACTGGGCACAAGGGCTGCATCAGCCTGCAACTCGCCATCAATCTTCAGTGTGGGATCAAGCTCCTTAGCCAGACGCGTAGCCTCAATCACCTTGTCGCAGACCTCATGCTTGGCGCTGCCCTTGGTAGAAAAACTCAGCATTGCCACACGGGGCTCTTCGAAACCAGCCACAGCCTTAGCCATCTGAGCCGTGCAGACTGCAATCTGAGAGAGCTGATTAGCATCGGGCATTGGCGTCACAGCAACGTCTGCCACTACGAGCACACCGTTCTCACCATACTGCTTCTCCTTGGAGATGAGCAGCAGTCCGCCACTGACGCAGGTGATGCCAGGAGCGCACTTGATGATCTGAAGGGCAGGACGCAGGGTGTCGCCTGTCGTTGACAATGCACCGGAGATCTGTCCGTCGGCTCCTTCAGTCTTGATGATCATACAACCCAGATAAAGTGGGTTCTTTATCAGTTTACGGGCCTCCTCAATGGTCATACCCTTGCTTTTGCGGATCTCAGCCAGTTTCTCGGCCAGTTCCTCACTCCTCTCATAATTCTCCGGATCAATCAGAGTTGCCTTACCAATGTTGGTGAGCCCCTTCTCCTTTGCCAGAGCATTAACCTTCTCAGGGTTACCAATCAGGATGATGTCTGCAATGTCATCCCCCAAAGCCTTGTCGGCTGCACAGAGAGTACGCTCTTCCTCTGCCTCGGGAAGCACGATGCGCTGCTTGTTGCTCTTAGCACGCGCTACAATTTGACTTAATAAATCCATAGTTTGCTTTTTATAATTAAAATGTTAGACAATATATTTTGATCATGCCAATTCCTTGGTCAGGAAGCTTTCCAGTTCCTCTGCCGACAAATGCAGGCGGAACTCACCATCCATAGCTATAGAGATGCTTCCCGTCTCTTCCGACACCACAATGGCAATGGCGTCGCTCTCCTGGGAAATACCCATGGCAGCACGATGACGAAGACCTAATTCCTTAGGAATGTTCAGGTCATGGCTGACTGGCAGAATACAGCCGGCAGCCTTGATACGCATATTAGAGATAATCATGGCACCGTCATGAAGCGGCGCATTCTTGAAGAAGATATTCTCTATCAGTTGCTGATTCACGTTAGCGTCGATCTGGTCACCCGTCGAGACGATATCGTCCAACGGCAGTCCACGTTCAATGATGATCAGGGCTCCCACCTTTCCTCTGCTCATGTTCAGCGAAGCCATCACTATCGGGATAATGACCGTCATCGTGGTCATGGGTGCCTCTCGTTTATCTTTCGAAGAGAAGAAGCGCTTCAAGGCACGCATTCTCTGGTGTGCTCCCAGATTAAAGAGGAACTTACGGATATCATCCTGGAAAAGAACAATCAGAGCTATGACACCGACAGACACCAGTTTGTCAAGTATCGATCCCAGCAGGCGCATCTCCAAAACCTGAGACACGAAAAGCCAGGTGATGACAAACACCATGATTCCTATGAATACATTTATCGAACGCGACTCACGCATCAGCCGATAAATGTAGTACAGCATCAGAGCGACAAGGAAAATGTCGATGACATCCTTTATTCCAAATTCGAAAAACATTCTACTTGACTATTTGACCGTTTAACGATTTCATTATCTTCACGCACTCCACTGCCTCCCTGACATCATGGACGCGCAGAATACTGGCACCCTTCATCAGGGCCACGGTATTGAGAGCCGTTGTCCCATTCAATGCCTCTGAGGGAGTAATGCCCATCAACTTATATATCATGGACTTCCGCGACACGCCCACCAACACAGGCAGTTCCATGACCTGCAGCTTCTCCAGCTCATTCATCACCTGATAATTCTGCTCCAGAGTCTTTCCGAAGCCAAAACCCGGATCAAGAATAATATCATTGGCTCCCAGATCACGCAGCTGCTGGACTTTCTCAGAGAATCCCAGCAACATGTCACGCAACGTAGGCTGGACAGACATTAATATATAAGGAACACGAAGCCGCGCTACCATCCTGTACATATCCACATCTCCTTCGCTGACATCATTGATGATGTCTGCGCCGAACTCCTCGACGGCCATTCTTGCCACATCGGGGCGGAAGGTATCCACAGAGACAACAGAATAAGGCAGCTCACGACGGATGACATCCAACCCCAGGCGAAGACGCTCCATCTCCTCCTTCACAGAGACCTCTGTAGCACCAGGACGTGTAGAGTAAGCCCCAATGTCTATGATACTAGCCCCCTCAGACACGATCTGGTTAACACGTTCCGCAATCTCCTGCTCTGTCTGAGTCCGGCTTCCGGCATAGAAAGAGTCGGGCGTAACGTTCAAGATACCCATCACCTGAGGCTGTGACAGGTCCATCAATCTTCCGTGTAAATTTACCGTATACTCCATTTTCGCCTACAAAGATAGACTTTTTTTTGGAACTTACCAAAAAATAAACTATCTTTGCACACAAATTCACGAAGTTTATGGATATTAAGGAACTATATGAACTCTACAAAAAGCATCCTTGCATAACGACAGACAGCCGTGACTGTCCAAAAGGAAGCATTTTCCTCGCCTTGAAAGGGGAGTCATTCGACGGAAACAAGTTCGCCGTAGCAGCACTCGAGAAAGGCTGTGCCTACGCGATTGTGGATGACAAGTCGGTCGTTTCAGATGGCGATGACAGAATGATCCTCGTCGATGACTGTCTGCAGACATTCAAGGACCTGGCCCGTGAGCACCGTCGTCAGTTTGACATTCCCGTCATTGGCATCACTGGCACCAACGGCAAGACCACGACCAAGGAACTGATTGCTGCCGTGCTGCAGCAGAAATTCAACGTACTCTATACACAAGGTAACTTCAACAACGACGTGGGCGTTCCCAAGACGGTCTTCCAGCTAACAAAAAAACATGAGATTGCCGTCATCGAGATGGGAGCCAGCCATCCCGGCGACATCAAGACACTGGCAGAGACGGCTGAGCCCACCTGCGGTCTGATTACCAACGTAGGTAAGGCACACCTGCAGGGCTTCGGTTCTTTCGAGGGTGTCATCAAGACCAAGTGTGAGCTTTACGATTTCCTCCGAACGCGCAAGGACGGTCTGATTTTCCTGAATGCAGACAATGATCATCTCGTAGACCAGATCGGCGATGAGGACAAGCTATGGATCTCTCCATACTCTACCGATCCTGAGAAACAATATACCTGCATCTCTGGCGAGATCATCGCATGCGACCCCTTCTTGAAGTTCCGCTGGCGTGAGCCGCTGATGACACTTGAAGAAGAGGGGCGTTCGACAAAATGGCATAAGGTACAGACCCAACTGATTGGCTCCTACAATATCGACAACCTCCTGGCAGCTATTGCCGTCGGCATCAATTTCGGCGTGGATCGCAAGAAGATCTGTGCTGCCCTTGAGGGCTATGTACCCTCCAACAGTCGCAGTCAGATGACGGTAACTGAGAAAAACCACCTCATTGTTGATGCCTATAATGCCAATCCCTCCTCCATGCATGCCGCTCTTGAGAACTTCAGGCTGATGCAGGTAGAGCACAAGATGGTCATCCTAGGCGATATGCGGGAACTGGGCGAGGCATCTGCTGAAGAACACCAGCGCGTCGTGGATGACCTCAAGAAGACGGACATCGAGATCGTCTGGCTCGTTGGTGAGTGTTTCGCCAAGACCGACTGCAACTACCGCAAGTTCAAGGACGTTGACGACGTGAAGGCCACCATTGCCAAAGAGCAGCCTGAAGGTCATTATATCCTCATCAAAGGCTCTAACGGCACCAAGCTCTATCAGTTGCCAGAATTGTTGTAACAACCAGTTATTGAGGATTGAACATTGAAGATTAAGAGTAGCAGCATATGGATTGGCCTCTTACTGTGCCTGCTGACAGCAGGATGCAGAGAACGGGAGGAATTGCCAGAAGGCAACGCCGTCTATTTCTGGCGTACGGATCTCAAGCTCGACTCAACGGAAAGAACTTTCCTCCAGCAGTATCATATAAATAAGGTGTACTGCCGTTACTTCGACGTCGTCATCAATGACGAGTCTGTAGGTCCAGTGCCCAATGCCACTATCAACTTCTCTGACACCCTGCCAGCTGGAGTGGAAATCATTCCAACAGTGTATATCACTGAGGGCTGTATGCATGGCACAGGACAAAAAGAACTGGCCGATAAAATCGTCAGACGAATTCGGCAGATGAACGAAACGAATAACATTAAGAATGTGCTCGAGATTCAGATCGACTGCGACTATACGGCCAATAGCCGCAAGACCTATTATGAATTTCTGGAGATGGTAAGACGACTATGGGGACAAAAGCTCTCCACGACCATCCGTCTGCACCAACTCTCGATGGAAGCACCGCCCGCAGACTATGGTGTCCTCATGCTTTATAATACGGGAGACCCTCGGAAATGGACAGAACGGAACCCCATTCTTGACATTCGCGACGTACAGCCCTATGTCAGACACCTCGATGCCTATCCGCTGCCCTTGGCTGCCGCCTACCCCGTCTTTTCATGGCTGAGAGTCATTCAGGGCGTGAACATCGAACATACCGTGGAGGCTCAGGAAGTACTCAATGTCAAACAGATGGTTGAAAAGAAACGACCTGACCTGAGCCACGCTATCATCACCTATCATCTGGACAAAGAAAACATTAACAGATATAAACCACAAACCTATGAAGAGATTTATCATCACTAACTTACTGGCAATCATGGCATTGCCCATGCTGGCGTGTTTTTGGATAGACACCCACAACTACTATCTGTTCAGCGTGTATGAGAATAGCGACTTCCAGAATCGCGTCAATGAAATCTGTCGCGACAACTGGAAAACCTACCTCGGCATCGACAAGGACACCTGGTTCAGCTTTAATGCAGAAGAGATTATCGAGAAAGCCAAAGGAAAAAACGACCAGCTGATGGTCAGTTATGTGCAGAACCTGCAGAAATACCTCGACTGCGTGGATATCGAACAGCGGAAGCAATATGAGTGGAATTATCCCACTCAAGAGGAGATCAACGGCTGCAAACAGAATCTTCTGAACGTCCGCTCCTATGCCTTCGGCAAGCTGAAAAGTCGTCTGCGCTCCCAACATGCACTGCTCTACATGCGCTGCAACATGATGCTTGGGTACCATCAGGACAACATCACCTTCTGGGAACAGACTGCCAACCAGTATATCGAAACCGTCTACAAGGATATGATGAAGAACATCTATGCCGGCGCCCTTTACAAGACGGGAAAAGAGGAAAAGGCCGGAGAACTCTTCGTGGAAATGGGCGACTATTCGAGTCTGATGACACAATACTACAAGAAGCGTTCCTACTTTGCCATCCAGCGCGAGTACCGTCTGAATCCGAACTCCAAGGTACTTCCCTTCCTGTTGCAGGACTTTGTGAACAATGCCCAGGAAGCCGACGATGCCACCAATCCCAATTCCGGAGGCATTGGCGGCAAGCTCTTCATCCGCGACCTCACCAAGAGCGAAGTACTCCAGATGATCACCCTCTGCGATCAGGTGGTGCGCGAAGGCAAGACTCAGACTCCTATCCTCTGGAAAAGCGCCAAGGCCTGGCTGGAATATATGTTCGGCAGTAAGGAACAGGCTCTCATTGACATCACGGAGTCAGCCAACCTGTCAGGAACACAGCGGATGATCGACAACGACCATGTGCTGCGCATCTATATCACAGCGGCCCTCAAGCCACAAGGAGAAAGCATCAACAACTGGCTTGCGCAAGAGCTCAACTGGCTTCGCCAGAAAACTTCAGAAGGAGAAGACGGACATTATCTGCAGGCTTATGAGCGCATCGCCCATCAGGTATTGTATCCCCGTTTCCAGAAAGAAGGCTATCCTGACAGGGCTCTCGCACTCATGAAGGGAGGAGGCTACTACACCTATTATAGGCAAATTGACACCATGCAGGTGGAAAACCTGATAAAATACAAGCATTATCTCGAGTCACCAGAAAAGACACAGCTCGACCGCTACCTGACTTCGCAACTCAAAGACAAGAACAGTGAGACAGAAGCCAAGGAGCAAATGCGTTTAATTGAACTCATCGGCATGAAATACCTACGCCTCTGCCAATGGGAAAAGGCTATCGAATGGCTGAAGAAAGTACCGGCATCCTATTGCGACCAGACAAACTGGGCAACCTACGCTGCCTATCGCAGCTATACCGTTGAGCCTTGGATCAAAAGGCAGTGGATCAAGGAGGAACTGCTTTGGGCAAACGACAGGAAGCACCTAAACACTAACCCGAAACTCGACTTCGCACAAGACATGCTGGCGATGGAAGGAGAACTCAACGTGCTGAAAGGCGAGGCACAGAAACAGCGCTACTACGATCTGGCCGTACGCTATGCACAGGCGAACTTTACCGGCGACTGCTGGTGGCTGATGCGCGACGAGAAAAGCGTCAGCGATACAGTCCGTGTCAATGAGGTCAATTTGGCAGGCCGTGCCCTCCGCTATCTGAGCAAGGCCAGCGAGAGCAAGAACAACACCTTGAAGGAAAAGGCACTCTTCGCACTATGCTACGGTGAATTGTTCGGCGGTAACAGCCGATGGTACACATTGGAATGGAACAGCCAGAACTTCGACTATGACCGTAAGCCTAATCCGAAAGCTCCCCAATATCGTGCTTTTGCTGCCCTCGCAGACTTCGAAAAGAGCAACTCAAATGGTACCAGCCAATACGTATCCCGTTGCGACGAGTACATCCAGTTTCGTAAGGCTTTTCACTAATGGCAACAGGAAACAACAAGAAAAATCATCCTTAGCATGCGACTAAGGATGATTTTTCTTTCTTTTCCACACTTTTTTTATTTTTCTTGCACGTATTTCAAAAAAAAGACGTACCTTTGCACCCGATTTTCAAAAATCGACCGCAATGGCGGGATGTAGCGCAGTTGGTAGCGCACTACGTTCGGGACGTAGGGGTCGGGCGTTCGAGTCGCCTCATCCCGACAGAAAGCGACAAGTGAGACTTTTCACTTGCCGCTTTTTCTTTTTTAATGATGTAACCTGTTGATATACTGGAAAAAGTTGCATTCTAATTCATCTGTTTTAAGGTGATTTTGGAGATGATTCGGGGTATTGAGTCAAAAGGGCATTTGTTGACAGTATCACGACTGTCAATGAGTTCGTTAATCCTGATGTTCATATTATATCCTGTGTTTGAGTCGTTAGATAATCATGGCGTCTTATGTTCCTTACGACGGATATGTTCCTCGTATTCAGCCAGTTCGCGCTCACCTACATGTGCCAGTCCGTAGTGCTCAGAGTGCTGGCTATAGTCCAGCCCCACCTTCTCGCTATAGACAGAGACGCGCATAGGGATGAAACGGTCGATAAGCGAATAGCCCACCCAGCTCATTCCGAACGTGTAGACGAAAACAATGACGATGGCTAGCAGATGGTAGAGGAAAATCACGAATCCATCCCATGTGCCAGCAATGAGTCCTTCCTGGATGAAGATACCCGTTAGCACCGTGCCAAAGATACCGCCAGTACCATGAGTCGGGAACACATCGAGGGCATCGTCTATCCGCGAGTGTGAACGCCAATAGACAGCTATATTACAGATCAGCGTAATGACAAAAGCAATAAAGATGCTCTGCCCAACGGTGACATAGCCAGCAGACGGCGTAATGGCCACCAGACCTACGACACAACCTACGGCAGCACCCATGGCAGATGGCTTACGACCACGCAGACAATCAAAGAAGATCCACGTCATCATAGCTGTAGCCGAAGCGGTGTTCGTGTTCAGGAAAGCCTTGATAGCCTGTCCATCGGCGTGAAGCGATGAACCCGCATTGAAGCCGAACCACCCCAACCACAGCATAGCAGCTCCCAGAAGCACAAAGGGGATGTTGGCAGGTTCGCTCTTGCGGGTCTCGGCCTTGCGCCGTCCCAGGTAGATGGCGCCTGCAAGGGCTGCAACACCACTGGAGGCGTGGACCACGATACCTCCCGCAAAGTCAATAACACCCCACTGGCAGAACAATCCCTCAGGATGCCACGTCATGTGGGCCAACGGACAGTAGATCACAAAGAAGAAAAACATCATGAAAAACATGTAAGCCGAGAAACGTACACGCTCGGCAAACGAACCCGTGATCAGAGATGGGGTAATGATTGCGAACTTCATCTGGAACAGGGCAAAGAGTGCCAACGGGATGGTAGCTCCACCTAATATATTACCTGCAGGTGTAATATAAACAGCACCTCCTACGTTGTGGAACATGGGGAATGTCAGTGGATTGCCGATAATGCCGCCGATGTCATCGCCGAAACAGAGCGAGAAGCCAATCACTACCCACAGCACAGAAATCAGGCCCATCGCGATGAACGACTGGAGCATGGTCGAGATGACATTCTTCGCTCCCACCATACCACCATAGAAGAACGACAGTCCAGGTGTCATCATCAGCACAAAGATTGTTGCCGTAATTAGCCACGCCACATCGGCAGCGGAAATCACCGACCAGTCACAATCGAATGTCGGTTCACCTACAAAAACACCAGCAACAGCAATCAGTGTCATTGCAATCATCAGAATAATCCAACGCCTTTTTGTCTTCATATTTTTACAAATTGATACCTATTGGGTGCAAAGGTATTGCAAAATGAAAGAAAAACAAAAGAATTACAGACTTTCCGTTTGTTAATAATTGGACTATCTTACAATCTGTCAAGTTTTGATGTTTGTTTTGTCGCAAATTGACACCAAATCAACTCAAAAACAATCCATTTGCTATCAAATTGTAAGTTGCTTGAATGACGGTTGATGCTGACCCCTTATAGTTTCCTATTGGCATAATGCTATATGCACTCAGGGACTAAAACTTTGGTTTTATGAAAAGAAAAAGTGCTGTAAGTTATTACCCTACAGCACTTCGCTTTGTTTTGAGACCAGCACGTTGTGGTACATTTCGTACCCAGAGCCGGGGTCGAACCGGCACGGGTTGCCCCACTGGTGTTTGAGACCAGCGCGTCTACCGATTCCGCCATCTGGGCTTCGAACAACGCATCTGGATTCCCGTTGGAAAGCGGGTGCAAAGGTAATATAAAAAAATGAAATGACAAAAGAATCTGATAAAAAAATTAAAAATATTTGTCTGTATCATATATTATGCTTAACTTCGCACACAAATATGAAACTACGACAATAGCATGGATATCACAGACAACAGAAACTTCTGCATCATACTCGCGGGAGGTCGTGGAAGGCGGTTATGGCCAATCAGCAGGGAACAGTATCCCAAGCAGTTCTTGGACCTCTTCGGAACAGGCAGAACCCAGCTTCAGACCACCTTCGAGCGCTTTGCCAGATTACTTCCCAAGGAGAATATATATATATGTACATGTAAGGAATATCTACATCTGGTCGAGGAACAGGTGGAGATACCGGAACGGAACATCATCGTGGAGCCCATTCACCGTAACACGGCTCCCAGCGTGGCCTGGGCCACCATGCGTATTTTACGCCGTAATCCCAAGGCAAACATTATCATGTCGCCCTCAGACCAGCTGGTGCTGGACGAGACGGCATTTGCCCACAGCGTGGATGTGGGTATCGGCTATGTGTGCGAGAATGATGTTCTGCTGACAATGGGTGTGAAGCCCACGAGACCTGAGCCTGGCTATGGCTACATCCAGCTGGGCGATCTGAGTTGCAAGCCTGATGTGTATCGGGTGAAGTCGTTTACGGAGAAACCTGAGCGCGAGTTCGCAAAGTTATTCATGGAGAGCGGCGAGTTCTACTGGAACACGGGCATCTTCATCTCGAATGCGAATCATCTTACCCATACTTTCGAACAGGTGTTTCCTTCTGTGCTGCGCAACTTGAAGATTGAAAACCCTGATTACACTGACGAAGAAGAAATCACTTACGTATCGGAGAACTATCCGCGCTATCCGAACCTCTCGCTCGACTACGCCATTCTTGAAAAGAGTCGCGACGTTTATGTGATGAAATGCAATTTTGGCTGGGCTGACTTAGGTACATGGCATGCCATCTATGAGGTGATGAGCAAGGTGAAGGATGATAATGTGGTGATGGACTCGGAGGTGATGTTGGAAGATTGTCATAACAACATCATCAAGTTGCCAAAGGGAAAGTTAGGCGTTTTCAATGGACTGGAAGGCTATATCGTAGCCGAGGAGGGCGACGTGCTGATGATTTGCAAAAAGAGCGACAACAGTTCGATGGTGAAGAAATACGTGAATGAAGTAAGAATCAAATACGGTGATGAGTTTGTCTGATCAGACAAACTCATCACGAATCTTTGCGGCAATTTCCTTGAATTCCTCTTCCGTGAGTGCCAGTTTCTCACGGCGGAAATCCACATCCTGTTCCGACTGCATCGGTATCAAGTGGATATGGGCATGAGGTACTTCAAGACCTAACACGACCTGAGCCACTTTCTTGCAAGGGAAAGCCTTTTTGATGGCCACGGCAACTCTCTTGGCAAATACCTGAAACTCGGCAATCTCATCATCGCCCATATCGAAGATGTAATCCACTTCGCGACGAGGAATCACAAGGGTGTGACCCTTCACCAACGGATTAATATCGAGAAATGCGTAGAACTTCTCGTTCTCAGCGCACTTATAGCTGGGAATCTCACCTGCAGCAATCTTACTGAAAATATCCATCTTTAGATTTACGATTTACGGATTTACGATTTTAGCCGACAGTAATCTTATCGATACGGAGCTTGATGGTGCCACGTGGAATCTTCACTTCCACCTCATCGCCCACCTTGTGGTTAAGCAGTCCCTGTGCAATAGGGGTCTTAATGGAGATCTTGCCCTCGCGGAGATTGGCCTCACTCTCACTGACGATGGTGTAGGTCATCTTTGCCTTGTTTGTCATGTTGGTCATCTCCACTTTCGACAGGATCTGTACTGCGTCAGCGCTCAAACGGCTGGTATCTACCACCTTCGCATCCGAGATAGTCATCTTCAGCTGGTTGATCTTATCCTCCAGGTGTGCCTGAGCCTCCTTGGCAGCTTCATACTCAGAGTTCTCACTGAGATCGCCTTTCTCGCGGGCTTCCGCGATGGCTGCGGAGGCCTTGGGGCGCTCAATGCTTTCTAAACGTTTCAGTTCGGCTATCAGTTTGTCATAGCCTTCTTGTGACATGTAAGCCATAATTCTTCTCTATTTTTTAGTTATCAATTGTCAAAACTCAGAGATGCAAAAAATAAAAAGAATCCCGACAATACGTCGTGTCGGAATCCTAATATTTTAGCATGTCTCCTCTTTCTTTATTTCGTTGCAAAGGTAGACATTATTTTCGAATTAAACAAATTTTTTAGCGAAAAAATGCAAAACAGCATAAATGACGATGGCTGAGACCCAACCTCCAAAAACGTCAATCACGTAATGGGCACGGATGTAGATGGTGGCGAAATTCATCAGAATGAGCAACACCAGCGATAGTCCGACGAGTACCTTGTTGCGTGCCTGCCATGAAAGAATCAGCAAGATAATGGTCATGCCTACATGACTGCTGGGGAAAGCTGCCGTAGGTCGCTCACCCGTTGTGTGGGCGGCAGTCATCAGCTTATGGAAGAACAAGTCCGGGTCGCCTGGCAGGGGCATGGCCTCCATGTGGGTACTGAAATAATCTCCGACGTCAGGAAAAACACCCTGGGAAATATTATCGACGCCAGCTGCCAGGAAGTAGTATTGCGGACCTGTGACGGGCAAAGCAATGAAGATGACATAATAGATGAAGAAGCCCGTGAGAGTGATGAAGACCATGCGGTCGAAATCCTCATACCGTCGGAAGAAATAAAAGAGTGCCACAACGGCAATCAACGGATAGTAGGCCGCATAACCCATGATCATCAGTTCGCTGAAAAGAGGGCTGGAGACGACCTGCGAGAAAAGCAACGATGGCTGGCAGCCGAAGAGTTGCTGCTCATAGCTCGCAAAGGCGGGATCGAGGTTTGGGAAAATACGGTTGATTTCAAAAGTATCTGGATACCACCAGGAAAGCAATGCCAATTGGGCTCCCAAACGGCAAAAATGGGTAAAGCGGCAGGGCATCATGCGATAGACGCCCCATAGTGCCAGTGTCATGATGGCAATACGGAACCGTCCCCATAGCATCGACTCTGGATTGATGGCTTTCGTATATGTGAAGAGGATAATGATTGTGGTCAAAAGCAGATAGCCCATGATGACCCATTCCACCGCCAACAGTCCCTTGCGAGGTTTCTTCTCTTTTTCGAATAAATATTTGATCAGAGCCATTTATTATCTTTATACCATTTAATTGTTTCCTTTACGCCTTCAGCCAGTTGGTAAGTCGGATGATAGCCGAGTTCCTTGATGGTCGGCTGGATATCGCATCGCCAGTTGCGCTGTTTCAGGATGTTATATTTGTCGTTGTTCAGAGCCGTCACCTTTCCTGTCATCCTTCCGATATATTCTCCAAAGAAGGTGACCACTCGCAACACCCACACAGGGGCTGTAATCCGAATCCACCAGGGGCGTCCCAGTTCCTCATGGATGAGATCGCTGAACGTCGTACTCTGGTATACCTGTCCGTCGCTGAGGAAATATTTGCGTCCGTTATCTCCGTGGTCGAGGGCAAGGAAGACGGCCTGCACGACATCCTTGACATAGACAAAGGTGATGTCCTGGCGCTTGTAACCTACGGCGAAGTCGGAATGCCCCTTAATGCTCTTGGCCATGATGAAATAGTCCTTTTCCCTTGGACCATAGACGCCTGTGGGCCTCAATATAATATAAGGTACACGCGAGCCAAGGCTGTCGAGATATGCTTCCGCTTCCAGTTTGCTCCGTCCGTAAGCCGTATTGGGCTGTGGGGTATCGGTCTCGCGGATCTCGTCGTAGGGCTGCTGTTCGCGAATGGCACCGAAGATACTGAGACTGCTTACGAACACAAAGCGTTTCAGTGGCATCTTCACCTCGAGCAAGGCATCCACCAGATTCTTAGTACCATCGGTGTTGATACGACGGAAATCGGCCTTGTTCAGACACTTCGTTACACCTGCAGCATGCACCACATAGTCGAAGTCCTTGCCCCGCAGCTGCTCTACCAGCTTTTCCTCCGAAGAAAGGTTCAGTTCAATGAAATGGATACGCTCGTCCTGCAGGTATTCCCTCGAACTGCTCTTGCGCACAGCTGCCCACGTCTCGAAGCCTCTCCTGAGCGCCTCTTCCACGATAAAGGAGCCGATAAATCCGCTCGCTCCGGTAATTAATATCTTCATTTTGCTAAATTTGGGTGCAAAGGTACATATATTTTTGAACACAGAGGCACAGAGGCACAGAGAATTATGATAAAAAAACAAAAAACTCTGTATCTCTGTGTCTCAGTGTTCCATTTTTTTCCTATCTTTGCCGAAACAAAACAAAACGAATAAGTCTATGGGAAAGAAAAAAGGTGGAAAACGGTTAGGGAAGAAGCAGGTCAGCGAACTGCTGCAGAACCTCTTCCAGCACAATCCGAACGAGACATTCTCGTTCAAGCAGATATTCAAGGCACTTAAGCTCGACACCCATCCATTGAAGATGCTTGCCATCGACACCATGGAGGAGATGGCATGGGACGACTTCCTCTCGAAGGTCAGTGACAGTTCCTATCGCCTGAACCAGAAGACACAAGTGCAAGAGGGTGTGTTCCGTCGCAAGACTAACGGACGCAACTCCTTCCTGCCCGATGATGGTGGTACGCCCGTCTTCGTCTCAGAGCGCAACTCAATGTCGGCGATGGACGGTGACCGTGTGAAAGTGTCATATATGGCCCGTCGCGACAAGCACATCAAGGAGGCGATGGTCATCGAGATTGTGAAGCGTGCCCACGACACCATCGTCGGAAAGCTCCGTGTGGACAAGGACTGGGCCTTTCTCATTCCACAGGAGTCAACCTTCGTTCACGACATCATCATCCCAAAACGCAAGCTGAATGGTGGTAAGACTGACGATAAGGCAGTTGTCAAGATCGTCCAGTGGCCTGATGCCGAGCATAAGAACATCATCGGCTCAGTGGTCGACATCCTGGGTAAGACAGGAGAGAACAATGCCGAGATGCACGCCATCCTCGCCCAATACAATCTGCCGTATAAGTATCCGAAGAATGTGGAGGAGGCAGCCGAGAAGATCGATGCCACCATCACGCCTCAGGAGATAGCCCGCCGCGAGGACTTCCGCGAGGTGTTCACTTGTACCATCGACCCCAAGGATGCCAAGGACTTCGACGACGCCCTCTCCATCCGTAAGTTGGAGAACGGACTATGGGAGGTAGGTGTCCATATTGCAGATGTCTCGCACTATGTGAAAGAAGGATCCGTCATCGACAAGGAGGCCTACAACCGTGCCACGAGTATCTATCTCGTCGACCGTACCATCCCCATGCTGCCCGAGCGGCTCTGCAACTTTATCTGTTCTCTCCGTCCTGACGAGGAGAAACTCTGCTATAGTGTGATCTTCGAGATGGACGATGAGGCGAACGTGAAGAAATGGCACCTTGCCCATACCGTCATCCGTAGCAATCGCCGCTATGCCTATGAGGAAGTTCAGCAGATTCTTGAGGACAACGGCGTGAAGGACGGCACTGGCGAGCCGGCACCTCCTGCCACGAAGAAAAATCCGTATAAAGGAGAATATGCTACAGAACTCATCAAGCTCGATGCTCTTGCCAAAAAGCTCCGTGCTGCCCGTTTCAGAAACGGAAGCGTGAAGTTCGACCGTGAGGAGCTACACTTCGACATCGATGAGAATGGCAAACCAGTGAAGGCATATTTCAAGGTATCGAAAGATGCCAATAAACTCATCGAGGAGTTCATGCTGCTAGCCAATAAGACCGTCGCCGAATCCATCGGCAAGCCGCAGGGCAAATCTGCAAATCGTAAATCCGCAAATAGTAAATCTTCAAAGACCCTGCCCTACCGTATCCACGACCAGCCCGATCCCCAAAAGCTCGAGAATCTGCGCCAGTTTGTCTCGAAGTTCGGCTATAAGGTGAAGACCAGCGGTACGAAGGGCGCCATCACCAAGTCGCTCAATGCCCTGATGGCCGATGCCGAGGGCACCCGTGAGCAGAATGCCATCGAGACAGTTGCCCTGCGTGCGATGATGAAGGCCAAGTACAGCGTCCATAATATCGGACACTACGGCCTCGCTTTTGACTACTACACCCACTTCACCTCGCCCATTCGCCGTTTCCCCGATACGATGGTACACCGTCTGCTGACGAGATACCAGGAAGGCGGACGCTCGGCCAACAAGGAGAAGTACGAGGAGTATTGTGAGCACTGCAGCGACATGGAACAGATCTCCCAAAATGCGGAGCGCGACTCTATCAAGTACAAAATGGTGGAGTTCATGGCTGACAAGATCGGTAACACCTACGATGCCCATATCTCCGGCCTCACCAGCTACGGCATCTATGCCCAGATCGACGAGACCCACTGCGAAGGCATGATCCCCATCCGCGACCTTGGCGACGACTACTATGACTTCGACGAGAAAAACTTCATGATCGTGGGTCGCCGTCATCACACGAAGTACCAGCTCGGTGATGCCATCCGTATCAAGGTTGCCAAAGCCAACCTTGAGCGCAAACAGCTCGACTTCACCCTCGCCGACGACTGATAAGGATTTTGTGTAATTTCCGGCGAGGCCTCTGTAAACTCATCAGTATACGTGATGTTCATATTTGCTGATGGCGAGGGAGGTCTTAATGCGGCCGATGGCAATGATCTTCTCAGACTTGTCGTAGTCGAAGCCGCCGTAGCGGCTCATCTGGATGTCGATGAGCATCTCGGGCTTCATGAGCTTGGTCATGAGGATGGAGTTCTGGCGGATCATCAGCGAACTGGTGCGCGAGAGCACGGTGTAGTAGTTGAACTCGAGGTTGTCGGGAATCAGCTTATCGAGGATCTTGGCCTTGAGCGACTTGTCGTTCTTCTGCCACTCCGCGAGTTTGTGCATGGCGTCCCACTGGGTCTTGTAGTCGTGGCCGCTGACGTCGACGCCCACGAGGATGTCGCCTGCAGTCCGCTTGACGCGGTTGAGGGGGATGGGGTTGATGACGCCACCGTCGATGAGGATCATGTCGTCCCGCTGCACGGGCTCGTAGAAGGAGGGCAGCGAGATGCTGGCGCGGATGGCCTCGAACAAGCTTCCTTCGCTGAAGACGACCTCCTTGCCGGCTTTCAGGTCGGTGGCCACAGCGCAGTAGGGAATGGGCAGGTCTTCGATGGCGACATCGGGCACGAACTCCATGATGGCCTCGATGATGCGCTTGCCCTTGACAAAATGGTTAAGCGAGAGCGAGAAATCGGTCAGTTCGAGCATCTTCTTCCTGTCGACGGTCTTCATCCACTCACGAAACTCCTCGAGCTTTCCGGCGGCATAGACTCCGCCAATAAGTGCCCCCATCGAGCAGCCTGCTATAGAAGTAATACGGTAGCCCTGTGACTCCAACTCTTCTATGACACCGATGTGGGCCAGTCCACGGGCACCTCCACTCGACAATACCAATGCAATATCCTTCATCGTCAGTGTAATTCAAATTGTTTGTGCAAAGGTAAGGAAAAAACCTTTGACCCACAAATAATAAGCCCGGAAATATCGAAAAATGCCTCTAGAAAGCTGGCTTGTCTTAATAAGTGTAAAAAAGACCATATTGGTATATGACATGAAAAAAATCGTCGAATTGTTTATTTTGTAATAGAAAAAGTTCTTACCTTTGCGGCACCATAAACTATAGTATAATATTCATGCTTAAATTGATTGATCAACGGTCGCTTTGCCCTTTTCTGAGTAAGATGGCTGGACTGAAAAAAACGGTCAAGGAAAATGATCTTGAAAAGATTTTCCTTGACAATGTGAATCATGAGATCCGTACTCCCCTGAATGCCATCATCGGGTTTAATGACCTGTTGAATGGTGTAATGGGACAGCACATGGGTGAGGAAGAGAAACTGATGATGAAGGATCACATCCACCGCAATGCCGTGAAACTGCTGACGGTCATGGATGATATCCTCGACTTATCGAAGATGCAGAAAGGGGAGCTGAGACTGCACAAGACGGTCGTGAGTCTGATGGAAATCTGCTTCAAAGCCCGTGAGAGCGTCAAACGCCATGTACAGAAAGGTGTGAAACTGCAGCATGAGTATCCTGTAGTGCTGAAGGACACCTATTTATATACTGACGGTAAGCGGCTGGAACAACTGCTACGGATATTCCTGACGAATGCTTGTCAGCATACCAGCGACGGAACGATCACGATCAAAGTCAAGACATTTGAATCGCTTGAGGACGGACATCGCATGCTACAAATCCGGGTTGACGATACAGGCGAAGGCGTGGCCGTTGAGCAACTGCCGTTTTTGTTCATGCCGTTCCGCAAGGTGGAGAATGAATCGGAGGGGCTGGGCATCGGGCTATCCATTTGCAAGGAAATTGCAAAACTGCTGAAAGGCAGGGTGTATTTTGATGAAAGTTATATAGGTGGTGCCAGCTTTGTTTTCGAAATGCCACTCGAAGAAGCATAATTTTTGTTTGAAAAGACGGCTGTTAGAGTTTTTTTTCATAATTTTGCAGCCGAATGATCAAATATACGAAGAAAGAGGAGATCTGGAATGCCTCATCGCATGGTGGAGGTATTGTCTTGGGGGTGATATTCGGCATCATCTTCCTGGTGTGGTGTTTCCAGGCCGACAACAACTGGGCCAGAGTGGGAGTAATCCTCTATCTGTTCGGTATGCTGGCGTCGTATGTGGCTTCGACGCTCTATCACTCTATCCGTCACCACTCGAAGTGGAAAGAGCGGCTGCGCAAATGGGACCATGCGGCGATCTACTGGCACATCGCGGGTTCGTATTCGCCATTGACGCTGACGGCATTGCGCGATCAGGGTTATTGGGGCTGGAGCCTCTTCTCGTTTGTATGGGCCTGTGCCATCGCGGGCACGATCATCAGTTTTGTGCGACTGAAGGAACACTCGAACGTCGAGACATTCTGTTTCGTGGGCATGGGTCTGAGCATCCTCGTGGCCTTTAAGCCATTGATAGATTCGGTGTCGGCGGCAGCAGTCATCTGGCTCATCGCCGAGGGCGTGAGCTATATTACGGGTGCAGTGTTTTATTCATTCAATAAAACGAAGTACATGCATTCGGTGTTCCATTTCTTTGTCCTTGCAGGCAGCGTGTGTCACATCATCGCCGTGTGGGATGTGCTGATGGAACAACTTTAATACCATTATATTGTAATGGCCAGCGTCTCAACGGCGTGTTATTTGCAGAGCTTGCGGTAGATAACGGCGTTGATGCCCACGCTGCCTACGATATAGACGGCCACGAGCAGCAGTATGACGACGACGGTGAGGAACATCACATCGATCATTATGAAGATCCACAAGATAAAGCAGGCCACGAGACCGAAGGCAAGGTTGAACACGAATCCCACGAAGAACAGCGTCCACTTGTGGCCGTAGGTCTTCTCGTTACTCTCCTTCAGGGCATCGATGGGGTTGATGTGCTTGTCGAAGAGCAGGTAGATGGCCTGTGACCATGCGAGGCCGATGACGATGCCCGGGATAATAAGGAAGCAATAGGCAGTCCAGACAGCCATACACATCAGTCCCATCAAGATGAAGTATTCGCCCATGTATTTACGGTACTTGCTATCGAAGATGTATGTAGGGCCTTCAGGGCTTTCGTTGTCTGTGAGGGCTAAAGGCATCGTAGTGACGGCGATAGTAGTTCCGACATTCAGGTAGGGGATCCAGAATGTGAGCAACCAGAGGATGGCGGCTCCGAAGATCGTGACGAAATTCTTGATGCCAAGAGGGATACCTTCAGTAAGGATGCTCATGACGGAGAACTCAGAACTGCCGTAGGATGTTGGCGGGAACGGTGGCACTGGAGGCACACCAGGGCCCTGAGGACCAGCCTGATTATAGGGTTGCTGATAAGCTTGCTGTTGATAGCTTTGTTGCTGATAAGCCTGTTGCTGTTGGTAGGCTTGCTGTTGGTAGGCTTGCTGTTGCTGTTGCTGCTGATAAGCCTGCTGCTGTTGCTCGTAAGCACGCTGACGGGCGGCCTCCTCTTGCTCGCGCTGGATACGAGCAGCTTCCTCTTGTTGGCGACGGGCAGCCTCTTCCTGCTGTCGACGAACAGCCTCTTCTTGTTGCCTGCGAGCAGTCTCCTCTTGTTGGCGTCGAGCCTCCTCAGCTGGATCGGGTTGTTGTGGGGTTTGTCTTACGATTCTCTGACCGCAATAGGGACAGAACGTGCTCTCAGTACTGATCTGAGAACCACAAAACGGACAAGTCATCATTTGTGCCATAATTATATAGTTTTGGTTATAGTACTTGTTATTATCGAGTACAAATATACGACATATTTTTATAACTACCAAGAATTAACGTGAAAACATCAAAAAAAGTGCAAATTGTTTTGTTTTCCCATTGAAAAGCAGTAATTTTGCGGCATAATTCTCAAACTACAGATAAGATATGGCATATACACGTATGACTGCTGCCGAGGCTGCAGCACTGATTAAGAATGGCGCTCATATCGCCATGAGTGGTTTTACACCTGCCGGTGTGGCTAAGGCAACAACCAAAGAGTTAGCAAAGATCGCTGTGGCTGAGCATGAGGCTGGCCGCGAGTTCAAGGTGGCTATCTTCACAGGAGCCTCCACAGGACAGTCAACAGACGGAGACCTGGCTAATGCCCAGGCTATCCTTTATCGTGCGCCCTACACGACCAACCCTGACTTCCGCAAGCATGTGAACATGGGTGAGATTCCCTACAACGACCTGCACTTGAGCCACATGGCACAGGAACTGCGCTATGGTTTCTACGGTCCGTTGGACTGGGCTATCCTTGAGGTATGTGACATCGAGGAGGTGGGCAACGACTACCACGTCTATCTGACTGCTGCCGGTGGTATCTCCCCAACTGCTGCCCGTCTGGCTAAGCACGTGATCCTCGAGCTGAACAGCTTCCACAACCCTAATGCCAAGTATATCCACGACGTGTATGAGCCGTTGGATCCTCCTTACCGCAAGGCTATTCCCATCGAGCATGTTGGTGACCGTATTGGCGTGCCCTATGTAAGCATTCCCAAGGAAAAAGTAGTGGGTGTTGTAGAGTGTAACATCCCTGACGAGGCCCGTGCCTTTAAAGACAATGACCCTGTAACGGACAAAATCGGTTACCTGACCGCTGAATTCCTTGTTGAGGAGATGCACAAAGGTCGTATTCCCAAGGAGTTCCTGCCACTGCAGAGTGGCGTGGGCTCAACTGCCAATGCCATCCTCGGTGCCTTAGGACAGGACAAACACGTGCCCGACTTCAACATCTATACTGAGGTGCTACAGGACAGCGTCGTCGCTATGATGCTGAATGGTCGCGTGAAGGATGCATCTGCCTGCTCACTGACTGTCAGCAACGAATGCCTGATGCAGGTATACGACCACATGGACTATTTCAAGGATCACCTGACTCTGCGCCAGAGCGAAATCTCGAACTCGCCTGAGATTATCCGCCGCTTAGGTGTCATCGCCATCAATACTGCCATCGAGGCCGACCTCTATGGTAACGTGAACTCCACGCACATCAGTGGTACGAAGATGATGAATGGTATAGGTGGATCGGGTGACTTCATCCGCAACGCATACCTCTCCATCTTCACATGTCCTTCTGTGGCCAAGGGTGGTGTCATCTCTTCGATTGTACCTTTCGTCAGCCATCAGGACTCTTCAGAGCACGATGTGAACATTATCGTAACTGAGCAGGGTATTGCGGATCTGCGAGGCAAGGGTCCCATCCAGCGTGCAGAGACGATCATCGAGAACTGTGCACATCCTGACTACAAGCAGTTGCTTTGGGATTATCTGAAGATTGCGAAGATGGGGCAGACCCGTCATAACCTGCCTGCTGCCTTCGCCATGCACGACACACTGGCTCGCAAGGGCGACATGAAGTTGACGGACTTTGCTGAATACATAAAATAACAAATCGGGGGGTGCTCGACTGAGCACCCCTTTTCACTACGGACCTATGAACCTGAAAACCATTCGGAAGCGTATGATGCATGCCCTGAGAACGCATGTAGGTCTGGTCGTCATCATCTTTGCAGCCTTGCTGATCGAGCTGACAACGGGTGTGATGTTCTATACTGCCCAGACTATCATCCAGCGGACGATGGAACGATTGGTGGAGCGCGAGATGAACTCTATCTACCTCGGCATTCGCAACCAGCTGGCCAAGGTAGAGGTGACGCTTGACAATATGGCATGGGTAGTGACCGACGACCTATCTACTCCCGACTCCTTATTCAGGTCAACGGTACAACTGGTGCAGAATAATCCTGCCATCCTGGGGAGCAGCATCTCTTGCATCCCCAACTATTATCCACAACGTGGGCGCTTGTTTGAACCCTATGCCGTGCGCAGGGCTGACGGAACCATCGAGTCTATGCAGTTAGGCTCGGAAAACCACGACTATACTCAAAAAGAATTTTATACCGAACCGATTGCCAAGGGCAGCGGACACTGGTGTGAACCTTATTTGGACAAGGAAGGTGCCCAGGCGATGGTGACTACTTATGCCGTACCTGTTCGTGACGGTAAAGGTAAGATTGTGGCTGTCGTTGATGCCGATATCTCACTCGGCTGGCTTGACAGTGTCATGAACGAGGGGAAGATGTATGAAAGTACCAAACGTTTCCTCGTGACAGGCAACTACAACTTACTGGCTGGTGAAGATTGCCCGATTTTCAAATCATCACTTGAACAGTTGAAAGCAGACAGCGACAAGATTGGTTATTTGGTCCTGAAGGACGAGCACGGTAAGAAAAAACATGTATTCTTCCATCCCGTAGGTGGTAAGACAGACTGGATGCTCATCAACATCCTGGACGATGGCGATGTCTTTGGCAAATTACGTCACGTCAGACTATTCCTCTTGCTGATGGTCCTGACAGGCTTGCTGCTGTTAGGGTTTATTGTATGGCGTATCTCTCGCAATCTGGAACGATTGCGCAGGGTGAATGCTGAGAAGGAACGTATCAGCAGTGAGCTGCGCATAGCAAAGAACATCCAGAAACAGATGTTGCCTGAGACCTTCCCTCCCTATCCGGAGCGTGATGACATTGATATCTACGGTTCGTTGGTGCCTGCCCGTGAGGTAGGCGGCGACCTCTTCGATTTTTTTCTCCGCGATGAAAAGCTGTTCTTCTGCATCGGTGATGTAAGTGGCAAGGGTGTGCCCTCGGCCATGGTGATGTCGGTAGTCCATTCACTCTTCCGCATGGCCTCAGCACATGAAAGCAATCCTGCCCGTATCATGCAGACCATCAACGAGACAACCTGTGAGAACAACGAGACAAATATGTTCGTCACGATGTTTATTGGTATTCTTGATTTACCCACTGGCCGCATGCGCTATTGTAATGCTGGTCATGATATACCCGTCATCGTTGGCCATGAGGCCTTACCTGCCAAGCCCAACCTTCCAGTAGGCCTTTTCAATGATTTCACATACGAGATGCAGGAAATGGTCTTGGAAAACGGTTCTATGCTTTTCCTTTATACAGATGGGCTGACAGAGGCCAAGAACAGTGCGCACAAGCAGTTCGGGCTGGATCGTATCATGCAGGTACTCAGCCAATCCGTCACGCTGACGCCAACGCAGCTTTTGGGTAAGATGACCGAAGAAGTTCATGCATTTGTGAAAGATGCAGAGCAAAGCGATGATCTGACAATGCTGGCCATCCGCTATTCGCCCGTCGTTCACAACCGTGTACTTGACGAAGAGCTGATCCTACAGAATGATGTGCATCAAGTAAAGGAACTCAATGCCTTTGTCAAACAGGTGATGGCCCAGCTTGACGTTGAACCTTCTCTGGCGAAAAAACTCAGGCTGGCTGTGGAGGAAGCGGTTGTCAACGTGATGGACTATGCCTATCCCCCAGGAACCACAGGTGACATCATCATTCATGTCACATCCGACGGGGAGGCGCTAAATTTCGTCATTACCGATAGTGGTGTGGCTTTTGACCCCACGGTACAGGACAAGGCGGACACCACGCTTTCTGCAGAAGACCGACCCATCGGTGGATTGGGCATCCTGCTGGTGCGCGAAATGATGGACACTATCAACTATGAACGGACAGATGGCAAAAACGTTCTCTTGCTAAGGAAATTAAGGATTAAAGAATTATCAAAATAAAAACAAGAAGTATGGAAGCAACGATTCAAGAACTGGACAACAAATTTATTGCAACCTTAGATGGCGAACTCGACACCGCATCAGCAGTCGGGGTAGAGCAGATTCTAAAGCCACTCTACACAACCAATGGTAAAGACGTGTACATTGATTGTGAGAATTTGGAATATATCTCTTCCAGTGGTCTTCGTATTCTCATCAATATCCTGAAAGGAGCCAGGACCTGTGGTAGTAAAGTAGTCCTGCAGCATGCTAATGATGACATCATGAACGTGTTTATGCTGACAGGGTTCACTAGTCTGTTCAACTTCGAGTAAATGAAGGCCGGATAGGCATTCAGGGCCTCTTTGCCAAAGAATCGACACAATCTTTGACATGACAAATTACAGGCGAGGGAAATTATCTTCCCTTGCGTGGTTCAGTATAGAGAACTGATAACATATAATTAATGTACGCGCGAAAACGTTTTCAGCGTTTTTTGTCATTTTTAAGCCTTCTAATTTTGTCATCCGTAACATATTTAGTAATTTTGCACACGACAAATAAAACAGGACGATGAAAACTAACTACGAAATCAGATATGCAGCCCATCCTGAGGATGCCAGGCATTACGACACAGCCCGGCTGCGCCGTGACTTCCTGATAGAGATGCTATTCGCCGCTGACGAGGTGAACATGGTGTATTCTATGTACGACCGTATGGTGGTTGGTGGTGCAATGCCCGTTGAGGAAGTGCTGAAACTCGAGGCCATCGATCCGTTGAAAGCCGACTATTTCACTACACGCCGCGAAATAGGCATCTACAACGTTGGCGGTAATGGTATCGTGAAAGTGGGTGAAGAATCTTTCGAGTTGGCATTCAAGGAGGCGCTCTATGTTGGAAGTGGCAACAGGGATGTGGTTTTTTGCAGTAAAGATGCTGCCCATCCTGCCAAGTTCTACTTCAACTCCGCTAATGCCCATACGGCCTACCCCTGCAAGAAGATCACCAAAGCGGATGCCATCGTTGCCCACATGGGATCACTGGAGATGTCAAACGAGCGTAATATCAACAAGATGATTGTGAATCAGGTGCTACCTACGTGTCAGTTACAGATGGGCATGACGGAGCTATCCACTGGTTCAGTATGGAACACGATGCCTGCTCACGTCCATTCACGTCGCATGGAGGCCTACTTCTATTTCGAGCTTCCAGAGGATCAAGCTGTCTGTCATTTCCTGGGAGAGCCACAGGAGACACGCCACATCTGGATGCGAGGCGAACAGGCCGTACTCTCTCCGGAATGGAGCATCCACAGTGCAGCAGCCACTCACAGCTATACTTTCATCTGGGGTATGGGTGGCGAAAACCTCGACTATGGAGACCAAGACTTTTACAAAATCACTGATTTAAAATAAACTTTCAAAAACAAACGATTATGGCAAATCTATTTTCACTGGAAGGTAAGAACGCATGGATCACTGGTGCTTCTTACGGTATCGGTTTCAACATTGCCAAGGCTTTTGTAGCAGCAGGCATCAAGAACATCATCTTTAACGACATCAACGAAGCTGCATTGCAGCGCGGTCTTGACAACTACAAGGAGGCTGGCATTGACAACGTGAAGGGTTATGTATGTGACGTGACAAACGAGGATGCCGTAAAGGCACTTGTGGAAAAGATCCACTCCGAGGTAGGTCAGATAGACATTCTCGTGAACAATGCAGGCATCATCAAACGCATCCCCATGCACGAGATGAAGCGTGCTGAGTTCCAGCAGGTCATCGACATCGACCTCGTGGGTCCGTTCATCTGCTCTTCAGCCGTCATCCCTGAGATGATGGAGCGCAAGGAGGGTAAGATTATCAATATCTGCTCGATGATGAGTGAACTGGGTCGCGAAACTGTCAGCGCATACGCAGCCGCCAAGGGTGGTTTGAAGATGCTGACCCGCAATATCTGCTCTGAGTATGGTGAGTACAACATCCAGTGTAACGGTATTGGACCAGGCTACATTGCCACACCGCAGACTGCACCGCTCCGTGAACGCCAGCCAGACGGAAGCCGTCACCCATTCGATTCGTTCATTTGTGCCAAGACACCTGCAGGCCGCTGGCTTGATCCGTCAGAGCTGGGTGGTCCAGCCGTGTTCCTCGCATCTCACGCTTCAGATGCCGTGAACGGTCATGTGCTCTATGTCGATGGTGGCATTCTTGCTTACATCGGCAAACAGCCGAAATAACAAAAAAAGATGGAGTCTTTTCGGGACTCCATCTTTTTTTATTACATTTTTGGGATTAGAGAGCCTCTGCGAGCTCAGCGCCTGCCTTAAATTTAGCCACCTTCTTAGCAGCTATCTGGATCTTCTCCTTTGTTGAAGGATTGATACCCTCACGAGCTGGACGCTCATTTACACTAAATGTACCAAAACCAACGAGAGCTACCTTGTCACCTGCTACAAGAGCGTCCTTAATAGCTGCAATTGTTGTTTCGAGAGCCTTCTTGGCGTCTGCCTTTGAGATACGAGCACCTGCTGCAATCTTCTCTACCAATTCTGTTTTGTTCATAATTCGTGATAGTTTTAATGATTTATAAATAGTAACATATCGAATACATCGTTGAAATTCGTGGCAAATATAGTGTAAAGAATTTAAAGAAACAACAAAAAAACGGAAAAAATGAGTTTTTTAATGAAAAATAGTTGTATTCAAGTATAATTAAGCATGAAAAAGAGTTTTTTTTAGTAATTTTGCGCCCAATAACAAGCCACAAGGCTACAATGTCAAATAGAATAATTCTCAAATCGCAAATAATATGATGTTCCGCATACCACCCGTTACGAAGAACCTGCTGATAATAAATTTATTGGTTTTTTTCGCCACGTACATACTTCAGATGCGCGGAATCGACCTGTCAGATATAGGAGGCCTGCACTTCTTTATGGCAAGTAATTTCCACGTGTATCAGCTGGTGACTTATCTGTTCCTCCATGCCAGTTTCATGCATATTTTGAGCAACATGTTCGGTCTGTGGATGTTCGGTTGTGTCATAGAAAATGTATGGGGACCGAAGAAATTCCTTTTTTATTACATTACGTGCGGCATCGGTGCTGGTCTTCTGCAAGAGGTGGCACAATTCGGGTCCTTTTATATGATGGTCATAGAACAGGTAAGCGGTGCCAGTCTATCTACGGTTCTAGAATACGGCAGCCATTATGCAACAGCCCTGAACGCATGGACGACTATTGGAGCCTCAGGTGCCGTCTATGCCGTGATCCTCGCCTTTGGCATGACATTCCCCAACGAGCGGCTATTCATCATCCCATTCCCTTTCCCTATCAAGGCAAAATGGTTTGTTTTAGGCTATGTGGCCATTGAATTCTTCTCGGCCCTCGGATCTTCTGGCGACGGTGTAGCCCATACGGCCCACCTTGGCGGCATGCTTTTCGGCTATCTGATGATCCGCTACTGGAACCGTCATCCGGACTCGGGCTTTGACCGCAGTCGCGGACAACAGTTTTTCGAGAACCTCAAGCGCAATTTCGACCAACGCAGACAGGGTCAGAATATCCACCAACAGGGCAGATATGAGAATCCCAACATGCATGTTGAACGGGGCTCCAAACAGGATGATATGGAATACAATGCCCGTAAACGGCAGAATCAGGAAGAGATTGACGCCATTCTTGACAAGATCCGGAAGAGTGGTTACGATAGTCTGACCAAAGAAGAGAAGAAAAAACTCTTCGACGCAAGCAACCAGCGATGATCAAACAACTCAAGGCATTTACAATCAATATATTTGCAGGGGCCAATGTGGCAACAGTCCTGTTGATGATACTATCAGGCTATGCAGACCATCTGAACCCGACAGAATACCCTATGCTTTCATGTATTGGCATGGCCTTCCCCATCTTTCTCATTGCCAATCTGCTCTTCGTCTTCTTCTGGATGACTTTTAAGTGGAAGAAATTGTGGATTCCCATTGTGGGCTATGCTATCGTCTATGTGCCGCTGACTACGTACATGCCCCTACATACCACCCAGGAAGTACCTGAGGGTACAATCAAGCTGATCTCCTACAACGTCTGCCAATATGGCGGTAACTATAAATACGAGTTCGGCTTCGAGACCGTCTACAAGTATCTGAAGGAACAGGATGCCGATATCGTCTGCCTTCAGGAGGATGTAGACTCTTGGCGCAGGTTCGTCTTCCAGTGGTATGAGAAGATCTACCCCTACAATGATACGACCATCTTCAGCAAACGGCCTACGAGCATGAACGGCGTGGGCATTCACTCGAAATTCCCCATTCTCAAGAAGGAGCGCATACCCTATGAATCGGCAGGTAACGGATCCGTAGCCTATTACCTGAAAATAGAGGATGATACCGTTATCGTGATCAACAATCATCTGGAGGGGACACATCTCTCCACGGAAGACCGTTCGAAGTATACTCAGATCATCAAAGGCAAGATGGAGAAAGACACAGCCCGGATTGAGACATACCACCTGCTGGAGAAACTGGGCAAGAATGCAGCCAAGCGAGCCCCAGAGGCAGAAGCCGTGCATGAGTACATCGAAGCCCACCGTCAATACCCGCTTATCGTCTGCGGAGACTTCAACGACAACCCCATCTCCTACTCCCGCCGAACAATCGCACAAGGACTGACAGACTGCTTCAAGGAGACAGGCCGAGGCATCGGTTTGTCATATAATCAGAAAGGTTTCTTCGTACGCATAGACCACCTTTTCTGTTCCGAGCACTTTGAACCTTATAATTGTGAAATCGACGACGAAATGGACGCCAGCGACCATTATCCGATGATTTGCAGGCTAAAAATGATACATAAACCTTAAAAAAACAGCGAAAATCGCCAAGAAATTTTCCCACTTGCGGAAAAATGTCTATATTTGCACGCTCAAATATGCGCGAACAGAATTAAATAACAACAAATAATATCAAAAATCAAAATGCAAAACAAAGGAATTGTAAAATTTATCGCAGTGCTTCTGATTCTCGTATGCTGCTTCTACCTTTCCTTCTCATTCGTGACACGCCATTACGAGAGTAAGGCTGCTGCTATGGGTGAGGAGGCTGGTGCAGAGTTCCTCGACTCTATCAACAACGAGAAGGTGTATATGGGCATTTATTCCCTGAAGCAGTGCCGTGAGATGGAAATTGGCCTGGGTCTTGACCTGAAGGGCGGTATGAACGTTATTCTTGAGGTGTCAGTACCTGACGTCGTCGACGTGCTTGCTGACCACAAGACTGATCCAACCTACAAGAAAGCCATGGAACTGGCGAAGAAGGAAGAAGAGACCAGCCAGAGCGACTTCATCTCTCTGTTCGTGAAGTATTGGAAACAGGAAGCCAACGGCCGTCCACTTGCCGCCATCTTTGCTACCCAACAGATGAAGGGCAAGGTGAGCACACAGTCTACCGACTCTGAAGTAGAGAGTGCCATTCGCGCTGAAGTGCAGAGTGCCGTCGACAACTCATTCAATGTAGTCCGAAACCGTATCGACAAGTTCGGTGTTGTTCAGCCGAACATCCAGAAGCTCGAAGGTCAGAGCGGCCGTATCATGGTCGAGATGCCTGGTATCAAGGAGCCCGAGCGTGTTCGTAAGCTTCTTCAGGGATCAGCCAACCTTGAGTTCTGGGAGACCTACAACAGCCAGGAAGTCACGCCGTTGCTTTCACAGCTGAACCAGCGTTGGGCAGCTCAGGGCGGTGAGGTGGTTGACACCACAGCCGTTGTTGCTACCGATACCACAGCTGTTGACACAACTCAAGCCACAACAGGCGACTTAGCTGCAAAATTGGCCAAGAACGACACCAAAGGTGTAGACAGTAAGGCACTTGAGGCTGCCAAGAAGCAGAACCCGCTGTTCTCTATCTTCCAGCCTACACAGGGTAACACCCTCGCTGTCGTTGGTTATGCCAATGCCCGCGATACTGCTGAGATCAACAAGATGATCTACTCAGATCTCGCTGCCCGTATCTTCCCTGCCGAGCTGAAACTCCGCTGGGGTGCCAAGGCTGAGGACTTCGGAGGCCAGAACACCAAGGGCGACATCTTCGAGCTTTATGCCCTGAAGATCACTGAGCCTTCTGGCCGTGCTCCGTTAGAGGGTGACGTGATCACCTCTTCAAAGGATGACTTCGACCAGATGGGTCACCCCTCTGTATCTATGCAGATGAACTCTGACGGTGCCCGCCGCTGGAGCCAGATCACCAAGCAGAACATCGGCAAGGCCGTGGCTATCGTTCTCGACGATGCCGTTTACTCTGCTCCCCGTATCCTCACACAGATCGATGGTGGTAACTCTCAGATTACCGGTAACTTCACCATCGAGGACACCAAGGACCTGGCTAACACACTTAACTCTGGTAAGATGCCGGCTCCGACCCGTATCGTACAGGAAGAGGTCGTAGGTCCGTCACTGGGTGCACAGTCCATCAAGCAGGGTGTCATCTCCTTCATCGTAGCTTTCGTGCTGCTGATGATCTACATGATTATGCTTTACGGCTGGATTCCTGGTATCCTCTCCGATATCGCCCTGCTGTTCAACCTGTTCTTCACACTGGGTATCCTCACCTCGTTCCAGGCTGCCCTGACTATGCCTGGTATCGCCGGTATCGTGCTGACACTGGGTACTGCCGTGGATGCCAACGTGCTTATCTACGAGCGTATCAAAGAAGAGTTGAAGAAGGGACTGGGTGTTAAGGAGGCTCTGAACAAGGGTTATGCCAACGCCTTCAGCGCCATTTTCGACTCTAACTTCACGTCACTCATCACCGGTATCATCCTGCTCTACTTCGGTACAGGTCCTGTGAAGGGCTTCGCCACCACTTGGATCATCGGTATCTGTGTATCGTTCTTCACTGCAGTCTTCATGACCCGTCTGGTCTATGACTATATGCTGAAGAAAGACAAGTGGACGAACCTCACCTTCGTGACAGCGTATTCCAAGAACCTGATGCAGAATGCCAAATACAACTTTATGGGCATGTACAAGAAGACCTTCACCCTCTGGGGAGCCTTCGCACTCATCTGCTGCATCTCGTTTGCTGTTCGTGGCCTCAGCCAGAGCATTGACTTCACGGGTGGTCGTAACTACGTGGTGACACTCGACAAGGAGACACCTGTTGAGGAGGTACGTCAGGCTATGGCCGGCTCCTTCATCAACACCATGGGTGAGAACCAGGGCAAGGAGGCTAACACCTCTGTCATCGCCCTCGGTACCGACGGTAAGACCGTCCGTATCTCTACCAACTGGGATATCGAGTCCAACAATCCTGAGGTAGACGACCAGGCAGAGACCATCCTCTTCAATACGTTGAAGAAGGCCGGCCTTGTCAGCCAGGAGAATGTCGAGCACTTCAAGAACCCCGATGTTCGTGAGGGCGGTTCAATCATCAGCTCTGCCAAGGTAGGTCCTTCAGTGGCTAAGGATATCACATACGGTGCCATCATCTCTGTGATTATCGCCCTGATCGCTATCTTCCTCTACATCCTGCTGCGCTTCCGCAACCTCGCCTTCTCCGTAGGTGCTGTGGTGGCACTGGCTCTCGATGCCCTGCTCGTCATCGGTCTCTACTCACTGCTGTGGGGTATTGTTCCCATGTCGCTTGAAATCGACCAGGTATTCATCGGTGCTATCCTGACCGTGATCGGTTATTCTATTAACGATAAGGTGGTGGTATTCGACCGTATCCGTGAGAACCTCGGTCTCTACTCGAAGCGCGACCGTCAGCAGCTGTTCAACGATTCGCTGAACCAGACGCTGGCCCGTACCATCAACACCTCTGTAACGACCCTGATCGTGCTGCTTGCTATCTTCATCCTCGGTGGTGACAGCATCCGCTCGTTCTCGTTCGCTATGATCCTTGGTGTCATCTTCGGTACACTCTCTTCACTCTTCATTGCTGCACCCGTTGCCTATCTGACACTGGGCCGCACTATCAAGGATGAAGAAGAGGCTCCCGCTCCTGCCAAGAAAAAGTAAGGATTACACCTTATATTATATATAAAAAAGCATCGCCCGTCTGAGCGATGCTTTTTTATATGGTATTTTTGCATGATAATCCGCTTTTTTTCTTATATTTGCACCCGAAAACTGGTCTATAAGAAACGTTATGAGAAAGAACATTGTGATTATCTTCGCCCTGCTAATGCTTTTGTCATGCGGTGGCCAAACAAAGAACGGGGCAACTGACGCCGATAGTACACAGGTGTTTGAAGTGCCTGACACGCTGAACACGGTGGAGGCTGTCGTCAAACAGGTGAATGCCGTCTATGACTACTGGAATGAGTTGAGGCAGCACTATGACGAGAAGAAGCCCACTGTCGATGAGCGTTTCGGTACCAAGGAGTGGCAGCAGGTGCGTGAGGATGCATGGGCAGCCGACAGAGACTGCGAGTGTGGAGGATTCTTTGACTTTGGAGATGAAGGCCCTTTGGATCCCTGGACTTACGACTGTTATGAGGGTACGGTAAGTGCCAACGATATTGAAGCGACAATCTTACCTAACTGCATGGCCGAGGTGAAGTTCCTGGTCAAGGATGCCGTCACCATCAAGGGCATTCCCATGCGCTGGCTGATGCGGGTAGAGGATGGTGAGTGGCGTGTGGCCAACATTTTCTTCGAGAAGGATGGCGGCATTGACCTCCTGGAGAGTCTCAGGCACTATGGCTGGGAGTTCAAGACCGATAAGCAGTTCGACATCAAGAAGTATTATGACAAGTTGGTGAAGGAGGCAGAAACCTTAATCAGCGGTCGCAATGGTATCATCGAGTTTTTAGAGTATGCGCTCATCGATGTAGACCGTGATGGCAAAGCAGAGTTGTGGGTGCGCAACCAAGAGGAGGAATATGCCATCATCTACGCCCTTAACGATGACGGTCTGCATGCCCTGATCAATGAAGACTATCTCAGTCATTTCTCTTTCTTCAAGGATGCCATACAGTCGGGTGGCAGTGCCGGCACGGGTGCTCACATGACAGAAGTTGTCGTACTGAAGGACAGCAAACTGCAGTACAAGCTCAAGAATATCACACAGTATGACATGGAAGGAAAAGAGTCTGAGAACAAGTGGTGGAAAGACGGCAAGGTTATTCCGACAGAAGAAGGAGAGAAACTGTACAAGAGCCTTGGCGATCCCATTGAGCTCTTAGTCACCTGGCATGGTATCGATATCGAGCGCAAACCTAATCTCTCTGAATATGCAGAATAATATGAGAAAAATCATTCTATTGATCTCAGCACTACTGCTGATGCTATCAGCCTGCGCCGGCAAGAAGGCCCAGACAGAAAGTACTGACGCTGCCGTTATCGACTCAACGATTGTATTGACACAGGAAGAAATCGTCGGACTTATCAAGGAACTGTATGCCGCAGCAGCGAAAAACGAAGGAGACATTGATGGCAGGTTTGCCTGTCATGCATGGCGGGACACAGTGGCTGCAGTTGAAGCGAAAGATGCTCATTTGGAGGAGATCGGCTTCTTCAACGATGATTATTGGACCGAGATGCAGGATAGCAATCCCGATGACCTGGAGGCTCGCGAAATCAAGTTTGAGCAGTTGGATGTTGAGAAGGGCAGGGCTCTGGTTGATTTTATCCTCTATAGTTCCGTTCAGACCGTTCACATGAAGTTCACCTTCTGCCATGAGGATGGCAACTGGCGAGTCCACGACATCATCAGGTTCTACAATGACCCCAACGGCAAAGAGACTTCGTTCAGCTTCATGGACTCCATGCAAAAATATCTTTCCGAGCAGCAGGAAGAAGAGATTGAAAGCTGAGTCATACCGTAGACTCCCGAAATCCATTGAGTTAACTCATTTCATCGTTTGAGTTAACTCATTTGATGATTTGAGTTAACTCACGTGTTTTTTACAAGGCCTTCCAACACTTTTTCCATCCCCTTCCTGACTTTTCCTGATTCGACTAGACACTTTTTCTCTTCATTAGCAGAAACAGTAGACGGTTGTTATGTTGTCGTACTGAATCGATAGACACAAGCGAAAAAGCTGTGCTGATTTGGTTGAAACCTCAG
>JAEEGG010000488.1_pt1 | contig 131033 bp, 92 predicted proteins | sample 9134161 | NCBI WGS metagenome assembly JAEEGG01 (sample SAMN16246543, study PRJNA631951) | gut metagenome | biome: gut microbiome; feature: rumen; material: CR-attached | host: Bos | place: Iran: Karaj | collected 2018-10
CTTCTACCGCAACCTCGAGTTCGGCACCGGCGGACTGCGCGGCATCATGGGTGCCGGCACCAACCGCATGAACATCTACACCGTGGCCATGGCCACCCAAGGCTTCGCCAACTACATCAAGAAGATGCACCCTGACAAGAAGGACCTCAGCATCGCCATCTCCTACGACGGTCGCAACAACAGCCCCGCCTTCGCCAACGTCACCGCTGACGTGATGTCGGCCAACGGCATCAAGGTCTACATCTTCGACTGCCTCCGCCCCACCCCCGAGCTTTCGTTCGCCGTGCGCGAGATGAAATGCGACGCTGGCGTGATGGTTACTGCCTCACACAACCCCAAGGAATACAACGGCTACAAGGCCTATTGGAACGACGGCGGTCAGCTCGTCAGCCCACATGACAAAAACGTCATCGCCGAGGTGGAGAAAATCACAGACCCGTCGATGGTCAACTTCAAGCGTAATCCTGAACTGATTACCGTCCTTGGTGAAGAATTCGACGACATCTATTTAAATAAGGTGTACGGCCTTTCCCTCTCTCTCGACCTCATCAAGAAGCACAAAGACATGCGCATCGTCTACACGCCCATCCACGGCACAGGTCGCCGCTTGGTGCCCGAAATCCTGAAGCGTAAAGGCTTCGAGAATGTCTACTGCGTGGAGGAACAGATGGTTGTCGACGGCAACTTCCCCACCGTGAAATCACCCAACCCCGAAGAGCCTGCCGCCATGGCTTTGGCTGTGAAGAAGGCACAAGAGGTGAACGCCGACCTCGTTATGGCCACCGACCCCGACGCCGACCGCGTGGGCATCGCCATAAAGGACGACAAGGGCGAGTTCATCCTACTCAACGGCAACCAGACTGGTAGCCTCTTCGTCTACTACTTGCTGACTCGCTGGAATGAATTAGGCAAACTCACTGGAAAAGAGTTCATTGTGAAGACCATCGTCACCACCGAGCTGATCTTCGAGATGGCGAAAAAATACAACGTGGACCGCTACGACGTGCTGACTGGCTTCAAGTACATCGCTGACAAGATTTTAGAACTCGAAGGCAAGAAGCAATTCATCGGCGGCGGCGAAGAGAGCTACGGCTACTTGGCTGGCGACTTCGTCCGCGACAAGGATGCCGTCATCGCCACGAGCATGATTGCCGAAGCCGCTGCATGGGCTGCCGAGCAAGGCAAGACGCTCTATCAGCTGCTCATGGACATCTACAAGGAGTTCGGTCTCTACAAGGAGAAACTCGTCTCGCTGACCAAGAAAGGTATCAGCGGCACCGAGGAAATCAAGGCTTTGATGGCTAAGTTCCGCACCACTCCGCCCACCGTCATCGCTGGCGAGAAGGTCATCGAGACCCGCGACTACAAACTCCAGGAAGCCAAGGATGTGTTGACTGGAAAGGTCACGCCCATCACCCTGCCCAAGAGCGACGTGTTGCAGTTCTTCACTGAGAGCGGTTCGAAGATTACGATTCGTCCTTCGGGCACCGAACCGAAGATCAAGTTCTACTTCAGCATGAAGGGTGATACTTCGAATGGTCTCGAAGCAGCCATCAAGACCCTTGACACCAAACTTGAGCAAGCTGCCAAGGAATTGACTGAATAACACCGCTTTATATGTCACTGCGAGGAACGAAGCGGTCCAGAGAAGAAGCTCCTTTCCTGGATTGCTTCGCTCCGCTCGCAATGACGCAAAGCGACCACAAATAGGCGGAAAAAATATTTTTCCTCATTTTTGTTGACCGTATCAAAAAAATGTCTACTTTTGCAACCCGAAAGACGGCGGGGTAGCTCAGTAGGTTAGAGCGTCGGATTCATAACCCGGAGGTCTCGAGTTCAATTCTCGATCCCGCTACACTCAAGCAAGGCTGAAAAAACGGTCTTGCTTTTTTATTGTAATTTGGATTTTTTGTATTTTTGCGGAAACTTGAACGATAAACCTCTATCAAAAATCATCATGAAGAAACATTGGTATGCAGTTATCATCCCTATAAGCCTTTGTCTATCAATCTATTCCTGTGGTGGCAAAAGCGACAAAACGGCTACTGACGTCCTTTTAACGGACAGCATTGAAACCGTGGAACCAACCCAAGAAACCGTTGAAACGGAAGACGCTGTGGTGGAAGATGAAGGCGACCCCACCATTATTCCAGCCTCCGTCAACAAGATGAAAATGGTCGTCGACAATCGTGGAAATGTTGTCGGGCGTTACGTGCAGACCAACCAAACCACCTACACGGTCTCAGTTCAAGATGATATTGAAGTCCCGAAATTAGGGCATAAAATCGTGGAATACAGCGCGAGAAACGGTCAAGGCATCGTTTACACGCTCAGAAAAAACGTCAATGTCCGCACCCGACCCGATCTGAAAGCACCAGTCATCTTCCAAATCACTTGTAAAGAAGGCGAATTGCCGCAAACCTATCCTTGCCTTGGCAAAACCAAAGAATGGTACAAAATCAAAGTGAGAGGCAAAGAAGGCTATGTGCGCCACGACCTTGTGGAATGGGACGGCATGGACACCTTCTGACTATGCCCAAAGCAACAAACCGCTGCAAATAATCAATCCCGTTACAAACAAATCGATGATGCAAAAGCCCATGATGTCTTTTGCATTCAATTTGGCTATGGCCAAGGCTGGCAAAGCCCAGAAAGGCTGAATCAGATTGGTCCAGGCATCACCCCAGGAGATGGCCATACCCGTCAAACCAGGAGCCACGCCCAAGGCCGCACCTGCCGTGAACATAATCGGGGCTTGAATGGCCCAGTGACCTCCTCCCGACGGCACGAACATATTCAGAATGGCCGCACAGAAGAAGGTAAACAAAGGATAAGTCTTTGGCGTTGAAATGGATACACAAGCATTACTAATCACCTCGCCCAAACAAATGCCCGACGTTCCTACCCCCGTGATGATGCCCATGATACCCGCGTAGAACGGGAACTGGAGCAGGATACCAGCAGCACCATTCACTGACTTACCAAACGCCTTGACGTATGACACCGGCGTGCCGTGCAGAATGACACCCAAAAAGAGGAACAACATGATGACTGAACCCAGGTCGAAGCTGCCACCTTTGAAGAACAGTTTGATGACCAAATATGACAGGCCCAACAAAGAGATAATCCATGAAAGCACGCGGCTGTTTTCTAACTTTTCAGCGGGCGTCGTGGCTTTTGGCAAAGATGCAGGTGCTTCCTCGAACAACAAAGACGGCTCGATGGCAACCACCTGATTCCCTTTGGGATGCATCAACGCATTGACCACCACTATGGCCACAATGACCACAGCCACCATAATCAAATTCTGAGGTGCCAAAATGGTTTGACCTATCGGGATGGGATGCATCAAAGCACCTTTGGTAACCGTTTCAAGATTGGAACCTTCCGTGGCCATGGTCAAGGGGATGGACCCCGAAAGCCCCGCATGCCACACCACAAAACCGCTGTAAGCTGAAGCTATAAGCAAGCGGTAGTCGACACCGCGCAGTTTCTTTGCGATTTCCTTGGCGAAGACGACGCCCACAATAAGGCCAAAGCCCCAGTTGAGCCAACAAGCGATAGCGGAGATGCCTGTCACCAAGGCGATGGCACCCGTCGGAGTCTTAGGCAAACTCGCCATGGCGCTGATACCTCTTTTGATGGATGGTGCCGCAGCCAAAGCAGAGCCCGTCACCAAGACCAAAGCCATCTGCATGGCAAATGCCAACAGCGACCACACACCATTACCCCAGTGCTCGACCACCTCAAGCGGGGTCTGCTTACACACGGGCATGGCGATGATAAAGGCCAAAAGCGTCAATACAACGGCGAAGATAAAAGGCTCAGGCAAGTATTTCTGAACGAGTTTTACGCAAAAGCGGATGATTTTCTGAAACATTGGGGATTTAAGATTTAAAGATTCAAGATTTAAAGATTCAAGATTTAAAGATTTAAAATTCAAAATTTTGGGTCGGGCCTTCGACGGGCTCAGGCACCTTAAACTATCGTTTATTATTAGGTCCCTGAGCCTGTCGAAGGGCCGGTATTATAAGTTACTTCTTCCAAGAACAACGCATGAGCGGGCACCGAAGTTCCGGCTTCGCAGCGGTCCTTACGTTCGATGACTCTACGAAACTCCTCCAAGGTCATGCGCCCCTTCCCTATCTCCAACAAGGTACCAACAACGGCTCTTACCATATTGCGCAAGAATCGGTCCGCCTTGATGCGAAACACCAGCAGGCCGTCTTGCTCCAACCAACGCGCCTCCATAATCTTGCAGTTGTTGGTCTTTACCTGAGTATGAACTTTCGAAAAACTCGTAAAATCCTCATACTCAAAGAGAATATTGGCGGCTTCCTGCATTTTGGCAAGGTCTAAATCGCCATAAAGGAAAAACGCATCGTTGATATGGAAGGGATTCTTCGTACGCGTGATATAATAATGATAGGTGCGCGACACCGCATCAAAGCGGGCATGCAAATCAGGTGCGACCGGCCAAATGCGATAAATCACAATATCCTCGGGCAGGAAAGCATTCATCTGATGGGCAAGGGTTTCCACATTAGGAATCTCCTTTTCAAAATCGAAATGGGCGTAATAATTCCGCGCATGGACACCCGTATCGGTGCGGCCACAGCCCGTAATGGAAACAGCCTGCCCCAGCTTTAGGCTCAGGCACTGCTCAACCGTTTCCTGCACACTTGAGGAATGGGGTTGGATTTGGTAACCATGGTAACGGCTACCGTTGTAGGCCATGTGGATGAAATATCGTGGCATCTATCTTGTTTGAAGGCACAAAAATATAGAAAAAACTAATTCGGAATGCGGAATGTGGAATGCTGAATACCTTTTCTATCATTCAGCATTCAGCATTCATAATTCCGCATTCAAAAAAACTCTATTTTTGCGCTTCAAATAACCGATATGAACATTTTGTACCAACTCAACGACGACGACTGTTTCTTTCCTCCCGCCGAACGTGCCAATAGTGAGGGTCTGCTGGCTTTTGGCGGTGACCTATCGCCACAGCGTCTTATCGTGGCCTACGCCAATGGCATCTTTCCCTGGTACAGCGAAGACGAGCCTTTGCTTTGGTGGTCGCTCGACCCACGTTTGATTATCCGTCCAGGTGAAATGAGAGTCAGCAAGTCGTTGAAACGCACACTGAAAGCGGAAAAGTTTGAGGTGAGAATCGACACCAACTTCCGCGAGGTGATGCTGCATTGCGCCGAAACGCCTCGCAAGGACCAAGACGGCACATGGATTCAAGATGAGATGGTGGATGCCTATTGTGAATTGCACGAGTTGGGCATCGCCCATTCCTTTGAAGCCTATCAAGACGACACGTTGGTTGGTGGGCTGTATGGCATTGCTATAGGCCAGGTGTTTTTCGGCGAATCCATGTTCCACACGGTCACGGACGCATCGAAAGTGGCGTTTTATCATTTGCATCGGTTTTTGCAAGAGCATGATTTCAAACTCATTGACTGCCAACAAGAAACAAGTCATCTGATGAGTCTCGGAGCCTATACCATATCACGCAAGGAATTCCTTGACGAACTCAAGATTTTGACCATTGAGCCTACGTTGGTCGGCAACTGGGGGTTAGGAAAAATAGAGCCGATGTACCTCAACATCCAACAACCCGAAAAGTTGCATTTCAGAGCCTACAACATGGACGAAGACACTGCGCTATCCGATGATTGACAACAATTTAAACGGGAAAGCATCAGATTATCATTCGTTTTTCAACTTTTTTCGCGGAAATTCAAGGAAAAATCGTATTTTTGCCACAACTTCAGAGCAAGGGTAAAAACCATGCTCTTATTGTTTCATCAAATTGCTTTTTATGGATTCACAACAAGGAATCAATGTCAGTGTAAACTCTGAAATTGGAAAACTCCAACACGTTTTAGTACATACCCCTGGTCCGGAATTAGAGAAAGTCACCCCCGAAAACGCCCACGACTTCCTCTTCAGCGACATCCTGAACATGCAGGTCGCCCAAAAGGAATACGGCTATTTCAAACGGGTGCTGCAAAAAGTGACGCAGGTTCACGAAATCGGTGATTTGCTCACCGAAATCTTAGTGTCGGACAATGTTAAATCTAACTTGGTCGACCGCATCTGCAAGGCCGAAGACAAGGGCTTCATTGCCGCCTATCTTAAGTCATTGCCAGCTGCGGAGCTGTCACGCCAACTCATCGAAGGGGTGCAGCTCGACGACATCACCTATATTAACAAGGAGCGTTTTGCCTTGGCACCCTTGCCCAACCTGTTTTTCATGCGCGACGCTTCGTTCACCATGTTCGACAACATCATGATCAGCAACATGGCTACCCAAGTACGCGCCCGTGAATGCATGATCCTGAATAGCATCTATAGCCTCCATCCGCTGTTCGAGACCAAGGTTATCAACCCCGTGCTGAACTACGACACCCACGGCATCGGCACCGTCGAAGGCGGCGATGTCCAAATCATCCGCGACGATGTGGTGATTTGTGGCTTAGGCTCACGAACCAACATGCACGGCATGGAAGCCTTGGTGGAACACATGAAGACCAAACCCGGTGTGAAGCACCTCATCTTCCAAGAGTTGCCCCTCACGCCCGAATCTTTCATCCATCTCGACATGGTGTTCACGATGCTTGACGTCGACAAGTGCATGGTCTACAGGCCTGTCATCATGAACAGTGCCTACAAGACTTTCCACATCACCATCGACGGACAAAAGGCAGTGGGCAACGAAGTCCCCGACCTGATCACTGGCTTGAACAGCATCGGCTTCGACTTAGAGCCCGTCTATTGCGGCAACGGCAACGACGACTGGGCTGCCCGTGAGCAATGGCACAGCGGCTGCAACTTCTTCTGCTTCGAACCTGGTAAGTTCATCGGCTACGGTCGTAACCAGCACACCTTGGAAGCCTTGAACAAAGCCGGTTTCAGCATTATCACGGCTGCCGATGTGGCCAACAACAAAGTCAACTTGAACAATGTCAAGAAGTGTGTCGTCGCCTTCGAGGGCAACGAGCTCTCCCGTGGTGGCGGCGGTGCCCGATGCATGACGATGCCAGTGCAGCGCATGGCTGTGGAGTGGTAAGAAACGAAAAAGGCGCCTTGAGCGCCTTTTTTTTATGACTAGCAGTCATGCCAGCGTGGACTTGCGCTATGGTGGGCATCTATGGCTGCGGCACCTAGGAATCCGCCTGTCTCAATATGAAAACCCGACATTGCATATCGGGGTGAAGTAGTGTCGTCCATTGACTCCGTCGAAATGCTCTGCATTCGATGAAATCAATCTTCGATTTCAGGACTTTCAAGCACTTCTATGCCTGCAAATAATCCAAATCGCTCAGCATACGAGTGATGACACTGCGGAAATCGACCTTAAAGCCTTCGTTTTGTTGATACTCTTTGTATAACGACATATCGCCCTTGCGCTTTTTGCGGATGATACGGTCGATGATTTGCACCATGAGCGCATCCACAGCTTGCTGGTCGGGATTGCCCACCACCAAGGTCTGATAATCCTCATCGGCGGCTACCGCTTGTGCGACGCTGACCAATTTCATTTTCTGGTCGTCGGGGGTGGCCTCCCAGCCGTTGAACCAACGGTTGTTGAACTCTTGAAGGATCACGTCCAGGGGGTCTTTCACTTCCACCTCCGATCCTGCGTTGACCATCGTAGGTTTCAGCGGGTCGATGGTGGTCTCGCTGGAATCCAAAGTGATGGCCTCATTCAAGGCGGTGCGGCGCAGTCCGTAGGTGTTCAGATCCACCGAATCCAGCAAGTCTTTCAAGCTATCGATGTCAGGGCCGGCGATGTGTAGGCCTGGAATGAGATAACGCAAGAACCAGAAGAGCTTTTCCCAGTCTTTCATCTCAAAAGGCATGATGGCCGCCACCCGAGAATAGATTCTCACAAACTGTTTGCACTTCATCTTGAAGTCAGCCTTGCCATTTTCGGGCCAATCGATCTCAAAGTTGAAACGGTCGGCGGCGGCATCAATGATGGGTGCCCATTGGTCGGCATTGGCGCCATGGATGTACAAACCGATGAAGGCTTCAACCTCGTCCATATCGAAAACGCCAAACGAGAGCAAAGTGTTCTTCAACTCATGCAGGATATTGACATCCGTGGCTTCCGACAAAGTCGTGAAGGTGTAGAATGGGTCAAAGGCATCCTTGATGTCGTCCTGGGTGTTGTAGAAGTCAAGGATAAACAGGTCTTCACTTAACTTGCCCAAGTCGGGAGCGGAACGGTTGAGACGCGAAAGGGCCTGCACGGCTAACACGCCAGCCAAAGGCTTGTCGACATACATGGCACAGAGCTTCGGTTGGTCGAAGCCGGTCAAGTATTTGTTGGCCACCACCAAAATGCGGTAGTCGTCGGAGTCGAACTTCTCTGCCGTCTGACTATCGGGGAAGCCATTCATGCCCGCTTCGGTGTAGTCAGACCAAGCAGTCCCGCTTTCTTCGGCAGCGATTGAGCCATACAGGTTCTCCATGATGGGATAGATCGAGGCCTCTTGGTGCTGAAGGCGTTTCTCGCCACTGAAGGCGATCAGAATCTTGTAGGGCAGCTCTTTGTCCACCACAATCCGATTCAGCGCCTGATAATACTTGATGGCACACTCAATGTCCTTGGTCACCACCATGGCTTTGGCCTTGCCTTTCAGTTTGTGGCTGCGGAACACCTTGGCGTCGAAATGGGTCAACATCACGTCGGCCTTGGCCGCGATGGTCTTCGGGTCGCGTTCCACAGCCCCACGCAACTTCTTCTGCGCACGCTCGTTGTTGTATTCCGGGTTGTCCTCGATGCTCTTGGTGAGTTCGTAATAGCTACGATAAGTGGTGTAGTTGGTCAGCACGTCGAGGATGAAGCCTTCCTCGATGGCTTGTTTCATGCTGTAGAGATGGTAAGGATGGAACTTGCCTTCAGCATCCTCGTTGCCAAAACGCTCCAGCGTCTCCCTCTTCGGCGTGGCCGTGAAGGCGAAATAGGAGCAGTTGGTACTCATCTTGCGGTCTTTCATCAGTTTTTCCAACAAGGCGTCGGTGTCGCTACCGTCGGTGTCGGCGTCTTTTTGCACCGTGGCGTTGAGCTTGTCGGCAGCGATGCCACTCTGCGAGCTATGCGCCTCGTCGATGATGACGGCAAAGTTATGGTCGCTCACATCGCTGATGGCGTCGCAGATGAAGGGGAACTTCTGTATCGTAGTGATGATGATACGTTTGTTGTTCTCGATAGCTTCCTTCAAATCCTTCGAGGTGTCGGCATGAGCCACGATTTTGGTGCTTTGCCCAAACATCTTGATGTTGTCGGAGATCTGTTTGTCCAAAAGACGGCGGTCGGTGACCACGATAACGGAGTTGAACAACGGCACATCCACCGCCTTGGCCCTCACCGCATCCATCGTATTAGGGCAGGTCTTGATGAGTTTATAGGCCAGCCAAGTGAGCGAGTTGGACTTGCCCGAACCGGCGGAATGCTGGATGAGATAAGTTTTACCCACACCTGTTTTTGCCACATCATCCACTAACTTGCTTACCACATCCAACTGATGGTAACGTGGGAAGATCAGCTTCTTGGCGTTCTTCATGATGTGCGGCACCTTCTTCTGGGTCTTGGCCTCGTCGTAATCGAAGCAGACGTAGTTCATGATGATATCGGCCACGGTGTCCTTTTGCAGGATTTGTTCCCACAGGTAGGAAGTCTTGTAGCCACCTTCGGGGTTTGCGGGATTGCCCGCGCCCTGGCCATTGGGCAGACCCTTGTTGAAAGGCATGAAATAGGTCTTGTCGAGGTTGAGACGTGTGGTGAAAAACACTTCGTCCTTGTCCATGGTGAAATGGGCGAGGCAACGGCCGAAGTTGAGCAAAGTCTCTTTGGGGTTGCGTTCCGTGGACTTGTATTGCTTCTGCCCGTCGTATTTGGCAGTTTGGTGTGTCCAAGGATTCTTTAGCTCGAAGGTGAAGATAGGCAAACCGTTGACGAACAGCACCATGTCAATCTCCAGCCCTGGGTTGGCGACCGAAAATGTCTGCTGGCGCGTGAGCGAGAACTGGTTTTGGGCGTATTTCAGCTTTGAGGTCTTGCTGTCGGCTGCCGAGGGTTTAGGGTAAAACAACGAAAGGTGGATGTTATCCACGTCCACGCCTTCGCGCAGCACCTTGATGATACCGAAGGTTTCGATGTCCTTCGAGATGCGCTTGGGCAGTTCGCTTTTCAGGTCCTTGCCTTTGTATTCATCCAGCACGTTTTGTTGTGTGCTCCCAAGGAAGGCCCACAGCCGCCGCAGGTCGATAGCCAGTTTCTTGTCCATATCCTTGGGCAGACCCCAATAGTATTGTTGCGCATTGGGCGACTGGGTTTCCACATCGTTCTGCCCGTTAGCCATGCGTTCCTCGTGGGTGCTGCCCACCAAAGCTCCTTCTATGAGCGCCTCGAAGGCTTGTTCGTTGGTTTTGGATAAGTTCATCATTAGCTTCAAATTCACCTGCAATAAACAACAGGACGAAATTCAGAATGACATTTGTGAAGATTCACGGCATCCAAATCAAAGTTTTCCACATCATTGTCCTTGGTCATTCTCTTATTACTTCTCTCTTCTTTGATGATAATTCTACGAAACTGAACTTTACTCGAATCAAAATCAGGAAGTCCATTTTCCTCTTTTATACGCTCCGCCGATTGCAAAATGAAATCAAAAAAAGTACATGATGCCTCTATTTGTTTATCTGCACCATCAGTATCACCACGCTTCATTTCTAGAAAGAACACAAACAATCCTTTAATGTGTTGTACTAGTAAAATATAATCACAAAAGCTGTTTAATCCTTCTGGTGCCTTAGGCTCAACGCTTCTCTGATTGAAAAAAGGGAATAGATTATTCACATTTTTGTCCGGGGTATTGAAACAATAAAGTTTCATATCCAAAATAGACCGAGTATCATTTTTAATGTCCACCCGTTGCTCATCATGCAACAAATCGGAAGGCTCGACCATTGTAAATGCGCCATCCCCCTTTTGCAAGAAGTCCGAATTAAGAATCCTTTCTATATAAACAATCTCTTGCATAATTCAATTATTCAATCGGGTGGTCGTATTTCAAAACTTCATAGAAGGTATTGGTCACATCGTTTTGGCTATTGATGGCCTCGTCAATGGAAGGCATATTGAATCCGTACCTGTCTACTTCAAGCGGCTCCACTTTCACTTTGCCGTTTTCGCTCTTCTGGAACAGATAAGGAGCGAACTTGTCTTGTGACAAACAAAGGCTTTCATCATATCCCTTGTTTGTAAAAATCTTATCGCCAGCCTTGTTCAACCCATCAGCCATAATCATATTGTTGATTTCACGAATGATATAGTCGCTATGGGTGCTGATAACCAAACGTAGCCCTGCATTAATCATCTTGACAAATATCTTGGCCAAAAGAATCTGGTTTTTGGGGTGAAGATTCAATTCAGGTTCATCTACAAACAAAGCATTATATTGACCAGCCGAATGACGCAAATAAAACACCAAAGGAGCCAATGTTTTGATTGCTGAAGACGATTCATTGAAACCAAGTTCTGTGTCATCGGAAATATGGTACAACACCTCTCCATCTTCAGAAACAGTGAGATTGCCGTGCAAAATCATTTGTTCTATCTCAGTGGCAAAAGTACCATCGTCAAAGGTAATTCTGTTTTTATTCGTCAAATCGGCCGCATCTGCCAAGCCATCTGCAATGGGCCTAGGGTATCGGGCATTGAGTCGCTCGTCAGGGTTCCTGAGTCTTCCTACAGACAATTCCTTGCTGAAAGTATAAATTCCACTACGCTCTGCCGTAAACATCTTGGCTCCAATAATACCATCAAAAAACAAAGAAGTTATGAACCATGATTGCATATAAGCTTGATGACGCTCACCTGCCGTATGCAATTCGAGGTGATATTCAAAAGAATTCTCTTTTTTAACAATATAATTAGACCAAACAGACACCGACTTTTTCAACAATTCATCTTTCCATTCTTCTTTTGTGGTAGCAATCTCACATTTGAATGAATCTGTTTTGATATTCAAATTCATGTACAATAGAATATCATTCTGTCGATTCTTGAGAAAATCATCTAATGAATCGTAAAGTTCATCAGAATCCAATTCTCCATCAATTTTGTTTTCAATTCTTTGTAATTCATGCAACCCATGGGAATCTATATAGAAAGAAACCATTTTAATCAAAGTATAGAGAAATGTAGCCGCATACGTTTTCCCTGTTCCATTGTCGCCAGCAAAAAGGATAAATGGTTTCGACATATCAATTACCATCGAATCAATAGGGCCGAGATTTGAGATTTTCAACTTCATAACAAATCGGTTTTAATCGCTTGAATTTGCAAAGATAGTATTTTTTCATTTACTACGCTCTAGCATTGTATTTTATCACAACTAATACTCTAAATCATCAATACGTGATTCATTGTCCATCTGCACCGCCATTCTTCTATTCTCATTAATCAAATCTTCAAATATTCTAGTCATCCTTGGATATAACAGTTTCGTCTTTTCTTTATACTTCTCTAACTCTGACACCATAGCACGTTCTTGATTTCCTCCTCCCCCACAAAAATGCATTCCTCGGCTATTTAATCTAATTCTAATATGTAAGTCAACTTTATCGCTACCCAATCGCTCAACTAACTCGCATAATGCCTTGGGAGGATAATTCTTATCCCTTGGAATGTCGCCCAAAATATTGCCAACCACAGAATCAATAATCTTTAGCCTTTTCCTTTCTTTTGCCAACTTATACAATTGGTCAATGTATTGATTCATAAATTGCTCATTCAGTGTCCCCTTGCCATCTATAAACGAAACCATATTTCGACCAAACAACATAATATGAATAGCGCACTCACCTAATGTTTTTCTGTTTGCAGCAGCAACGCCTTCCAATTGCTCCTCTATTCCATCATCAGGAACAGAAGCCAACTCCACAAGTTGCATCATCAATTCGGGATTACGCGACAATTCCTTTACAAATCGTGTATTGGACATATTTATTCGCTCATGTTCCAAGACCCTATACAAAAGAAACTCGACAAATATCAAAATCCTTATTACTTCTGGGTCTTCCGATTTGTCCAAATCTTTCAAAAATGACACAATATAATGTATGTCTAATTGAGATCTCGCCGTTGCGCTTTTCATGAGATAAGAATAGAGTATTTTAACAATCTCTAAATCCTCCATTTGAAGCGATTTGCGAGAATAGTGCATGGTAGTAATTGCCTGTGAGTACCTATTTGCTTTTATCAACTCACGAACAACGTTGTCAACATTATCTTTAACTGGACCAACGTTAACAGATTCCCAATAGCAACGCTTGGTTTCTTCACCACAATCTGCTGCGATTTTTGCCAATCCCTCAATATATCTTGGGGCATATAAAACTATTGTCAAATTAGGATCCTTTGCAATAATCTGTGCCGCTAATTCTTGGTATTTTGCGATGTCATTATAGCACAAAACATTTAGGAAGGACCTCGTAAAGTTCTCGCTTAATTCATCAGCCTGATATTTTTGACAAACCTCATCTAAAAGGCTGTCACCAAAAACTGCCACAAGGCTTTCTGAAACGCTTTCAGGGCATTTCACGATTTTAAGGAATTCCCAAATGCCATCACGCCCCATCGAATCAACTATTTCCACAACCACCTTATTACGAGCTTCTCCCAATCTTTGAACTTCTTTGTCATAGTCCCAATCACCTTCACGCGGTAATTGCACATAAAACTCCTCAAACAGCCATGCGTTTTTATGCATAACATCTTTTGGCTCTATCTCATCAAGCAAGTCTTGATACGGTTTCAATTCCATTTCGCTTAATGACCAATTTGTATCAGGATATGACAAATGGTGGTTGATGTCTTTTCTCAACGCATCTACAACGATTTGAACGTCATCTAACCCCGACAAATGTTCACGTACCTTTCCCAATACCAGCATTCTAACATCACCCATACTCACATGAGTAGATAATGCTATTAAGTCGGTGATTGCTTTTGGAGAATAATCGCAACACTGTAACATAAGCGCCACTACATCATTCAATTGTTCAACAGACACTCGATCAACATATTTTGACGACCTTAATTCGCCGAATAACCTCCATCTATAACATTGATTGGTATCTAACACACATCCATTTAAAGATTCGCATATTCTCTTACAAATCTCATAAACAATGTTCTGATTTTTTGATGCACATGCATTCAGAATTGTCATTCGTTCTTTATACGTGGCATAAGTCTGTGGCATGAAGACACGAAAGATGTTATACAGGGAATTAACGGGGTTGTTAGAAAAATTGCTTTCATTCTTATACTCCGAATACTGAAGCAGAAGATTGGTAACTCTGTTCAAATAATCCACATCCCAAGCAAGCATCTCAAGTGAAAACAGCACCTCCGTATATGAAATCTCCCATCCAAACAAGGAATACTTCGGCTGTCGAGGTGTAAAAACCACATCAAGAATATCCTTAGGCAGCTTTTCCAAAAAACTAAGAAATTCTTTTGGAGAAGCCTCCGCCAATTCAGTCATATAACGCTTATTCGACAAGAACCTCGACAAATTCCAATCTTTCAACAGATCTTTTACCGTTTCATCAACCCAGAATTCAAGTTTTTTGTCATTAGAATCATCAACTATTGACAACAAACAAAGGCTTTGATAAACGCCCTCTTTAATAGTATTGGAATACTTTTGCTCGAATTGCCTGAATTGAAAATCTCCAGTATAAGCTCTATCAATGGCTTCCGGGTCATCATCTTGTATTAATTCTCGGCAGACCTCCCTAAACTTGTTCAGAATAGATGTTGTCAACATGGTTTGGGCATAATCTATCGACTCAAAAGGTGAGCGAATACGCCACATATTTCCGAAATGGAGCAATGGAGTCTCTTCTTCCAGCAACAGAGCTTTTAGTTTTAATTCATATTGATCGAAATCCATACCCGACAAAGTTGCCAATGCAGTTTTGTCTCCTTCTTTGTTATCTAACCATTTTCCAATAAGAAAAGCAGGGAGCAGATCAGCAAGAGTATTTGGATCAGCCCATTTGGGTTTGTCTAATTCTATCTTTTCCCTTCTTCTTAACACATTAACGTCGCGAGCCGTATCTTTTGCAATCACTCTCGCCTTAGCCTCATCAATCCCCATCTTAACTAACGCTTTGACAAACCCCTCTTTCTCAATAATGGGCAAATTTATAGCAACTTTTATCTGGTCTGCGGGCGTTGATGCTACAATAACAGAATGTCCACGGTTTGTTGAGTAATTAATACCTTCTGTCACAGTGGTCAATAGAATGAGATTGTCATAATGCTCTGTTAAATCTTCATAAGCATTCTTTTCTGTAACAACTATCATTCGGGCTTTTAGCTTTTCTGCATCTTCACATGTCAAGATACTAGCTATCGCAAACGCTATTCCTTCGCTTTGAGTAAGCGCATTAAGAACCAGTGAACCAGCCACCTTACAAGTATCTACAACTTGTTTGCTTACATCTTCCCTTCCTGGCAACATGATTTCGTATGGTAAGGTATAATCCTTCCCATGTGCCCACTTTTCCCAAAAGGTATCAGGCAACTTATAACCCTCTGAAAGAAGAATTCTACGTTTTTCAGCCAACCACATTCCTACAGACGGCCTGTTTTCTATCCAACGTTCCAATTCAACCGCAGTATATACAACGACTTTCTTCCATTCGTTCTGATGATCATTCACCCATTCCTCAGCACCTTCCCAAATTCGTGGAGTAACGAAAACAAAAGTGGAATCGCTTTTGTCATACCCCAAAGGGGTTTCTGTTCTTTTGTCGTAATCGCCATCTATTTTGCCTTTAACATCTTTTGTGGCACCACACTCCCAAAGGGAGACCCCAGCAGAAACCATATCAATACGTTCATCACACGAAACCACTCCGTCCCATCCGGGAAGATACACCGTATCACCCGACGGAAAACTAATTCTGTCAACATTGGATACAGATGCGTCTATCAACCTTTTAATCAGTTCTGGCAACAACTGTTGGCATTCTTTCGTATCTGCCCATTGATTCAAATGTGTCGATGTGATGAATTTCATATTCTGTCCAATTCTATGTTATTACTTTATTAATACTGATTTGTCAGCTCTTTTTTTCGTTCAAAACCAAGAACAATGAACCCTCAAAAGACTTGTTTGTTGGTATTTCTATCGTTCACAATTGTATTTATTCTCTAATCATCAGAATTAACGAATCTATCAAATTCATCTTGACAGTTTTCGCAAAGGCCAATGTCATTTAATATAGCTCTTTCGCCACATTTTATACACTCATCGTAATCGTAGAAATGTATGAAATGAGATAAGTTTACAGACTTTTCAATCGAACCATGCGAGACATCAATATCTTGATAATTAAATGCTCCCACAGGATATTCCCAAACGTGTAATTCAATATCATTTTCTTGATTACATGTAGGGCATTTGCAATTTTCATAAGAAACATATTCACTCTCAACCCCCATACCTCTCTCTTCACTACTCTCAACCTGCCAATCAAAGGAAAAATCGTTAGCATCTATTTCAAATAATTCGCCACAATTATCACAACGGATTAATAGAGAAAATTCACGAGCTTTCCTTTTGATATTACGCTCATTAACAAGCTGTTCTATTACATCACGCACGATACCTAATTTGCCTTGTAGTTCTAATTGGGGTGTTGACGGTTTATAAATATTTTCTAGTTTAGTTATAAATGACGAAGTAGAATAAATCCACATATTTCTACCCGTCTCTTCCTCGAATTCGGCAAGCAGTTCTCTACAAGGATTTCCTAGTTCATTTGAATTTGGCTTTTCAGCAAGACTATCATTTTTTGACTCATCTGTAATTACCCAATCAGACTTTTGATCATTTGAAATAAAGATAATATCTTTTTCGGTCTCTCGAGCTTTACGAATTATTTCTTTCCAAATGATTAAGTCCCCATATTGCCTAATGCCTGACTTTGTCCCAGAATCTTTGTATCCGGGAGGAATATGATTAGCATACCTAACACGACCCTCTTCAGCTATTTTTTTAATTTCTGAAAAAGATAAAGGCTCACCATAATTAAATTGATTAACAGTTTTACCTACAATATCTTTATCCTTCAAGTCTTGAATTTCTTTTTTTCGATCCTGATATTGCATTGAAATTATTGTCTTAATTTGTGCAATTCTAGGTTCCATATCTGCAAGACTGTCTTTGATAGTTTGTAAAGATTGCTTAGTTATAAAAGGGTGATAATATTGTTTGTCCCATAATTCTATTAAAGCCTTAAGCTCTTCAACGAATTTGTTCTTCTGTATTTTAGTTTCTGAGTATTTTTCGTTTATCGGATTAGAAGCCCCTTTTTCATGGTTTTTTTCAAATTCATATTTTACATGTGCTGGAATCCAAATCCTATCTTTCAACGCAATTAGAATATCTCTCATTATTTGTTGATACTCTTCAGTAAGAAAATAGAAATCCAACAATGCGCATGTGTCAAAAACAATAAGCGCATCATTCCAAAGTTTATCTTCCAACTCTTTGGTAATTGTTGATGGAGTGTAAATAGTTCTCATATATAAATTAAAAGTATTTTAATTAGTTACTTTCACTTTTCCCGTCACCACCTCATTTATTATTATCTGCTTCCGCTCCTGAAGAAGTGAGATTTGTTTATTGCAAATTCCAATATAAGTATCCAATTTACCACAGATCAAATCTAGTTTTTCAGCAATACATTTTTGTTCATCTTCATCTAATGTAATGGACATTTTAATATCCGCAAATATACCCAAAGTCAATTGATTAATAGTGGATGTGGCAAACAATTGCTTGTAATGAGATATTGCTGCTGTAAGAAGATAATACACATATTTACTATTGTATTTTGACCTAAATCTCATCATAAAAGCGCCGAAAGAGGCTTGAAGTTCATCCTCAACTATAGCACACTTACCGACAAGAGAAGCACTGCCATTTCTAGAACAGATAATAATATCATCTTTTTGAACCATAAGTTTCTGTGGCACATCTTTTACATAAACATTATCTTCAAATACAAGTTTACCATCTTTGATGTTGGATGACCGAAGCACCAGAATTCCATTTCCTTCGTCTACCATATCTAAAGGACTATATGTCAATCCATTATTAGCCTCTCCAATAAAACGCAAACGTCTACAATTCCACCCCTCCGGCACCTCTCCAATCCATTCCACGCCGCTGTCTTTCATTTTCGCGTTGGGATTGAGGCCTTTGGTGACGGCGCGGTTGATGATGATTTGCTTGCGCTCGTTCAAGAGGTCGATCATCTTCTGCTGCTGCGCTATGGCGGCGTCTATCTTCGCCATTTTTTCATCAAGATATTCTACAATCGCATCTTGTTCTTTGCGTGGCGGCAGCAACGAAACGACTTGGCCAAAATCATCAGTGTACATACGCCATCTCGAAGGTATCACTCCCGTTGAGTGTCTGGCAAACTCCGCCAAATAAAGAGGTATTTTGTACAGATAATGAAGATATTTAGGATTGGAATCTTTTGTAAGTTTATAAACACAATATGCCGGACTGACTATTCCATCAAATTTTGAAACGCCCAAACCACCCATCCAAGCAAGCATTATATTTATAACGAGGTCATTCTCTGAAACAATTTTGTATCCTTTCAAAGACTCACTTCTTGAATCGCCTTTTGCGGGGGTAATGCCATCGTATTGCGAAACTGACAATAATTCTTCATTTCCGTTCTCCGAGATAGAAAACGACTCTTTCCATAAGTACTTGGATTTAATCACTTCCCAATGGCTTGGAATCTCTCCGAGCCATTTCACGCCGCTGTCCTTGTATGTATCGTATCGTTGCATAAGGCTTACATCAGATTAAACAATGACTGGATAAACCCTTGGCTCTGTCGGTCGAGTTCGAGGATGTCGCGCTCGTTCTCTTCCAAGGTGCGCAACGGCACGGGCTTGTAGAAATACTTGTTGAACGAAATCTCACATCCTATCTTGGTCGGCGGCAGGTTGATCCACGCATCGGCCACATAGGGACGCACCTCGCGCTGGAAATAGGCATAGATGTCTTCCTTCACGGGAATCTTCTCCGTGTCGCGCAGGTCGCTATCACTTTCATATTCTACATATTGACACACATAGCTACCCTTCTCGCCGGGATAATAGCCATAGTCCGCCAAACGCTTCTCATCCAAACCGAAGGTGGTCAGCAGCTTCTCCACTTCCTTGCTGCCCACTTTGTGTTGCTTTTTGACAACAGGAGCGGCCTCGGGGTCGGTCACCGACATGGCGCGGGCGATGGCATTCAACTTGTTGCCTTTCACGTCCATCTTCAAAGTTTTGGCCGCAGCCTCGATCTTGGCGACAAACTGGTTGTAGTCCATGAAGACTTCCGTGCCGATGGCATGCATCAGTTGTTTGGCCGCATCCATCAACTCGCGGCGGCCCTGCCATTCCTTGACGCTGATGAGTTTCGCCAGTTTCTTGTCGGTCAACTTTATCTCGTTGTCGTTCAAATACTCCTTGATGTCAGGGATTTCAGCGTCCAAACCTTCAAACACTTGATTGCCGTAGGTTTGGTACAGCCATTTCGAGAGTTCGAGTTCGCCATTGTCATAAAGCATCTCATCGATTTTCAGGGCATTGAACTGACTCTTCAAACGCAACGGCCGCTCGATGGTGACATTGTAGAAGCGGAAGTCGTCGCCGTCGAAAATCTTGGAGGCTACCTTGTCGCCATCGGCTTCCTTTTCCACGAAGTCCATGTAGGTCTTCAAGATGGTAGAACGATGTTCGGGCGTGATGGTGCAGTTGCGCGAGCCTTGGTTTTTCCTCAATTTCTCAAAGGCCTGCGAAGCGTCGATCAGTTGCACCTTGCCTTTGCGGTTTTCGGCTTTCTTGTTGGTGAGCAGCCAAACATAGGTAGTGATGCCCGTGTTGTAGAAGATGTTGTTTGGCAATTGGATGATGGCATCCACCAGGTCATTCTCAATCAAATAGCGACGGATGTTGCTCTCGCCGCTGCCCGCATCGCCCGTAAACAACGACGACCCGTTGTGAATGGAAGCCACGCGGCTGCCCTGGGGCTGGAACTCCAAAGGCTTCATCTTGTCGACTTCTTCGAGCATAAACAGCAGTTGTCCGTCGGAAGTGCGTGGGGTACTGTCAAGCACCTCTTCTTCGCCTGCAAAATTAGTCAACGGCAGTTCAAAACGGTGGTCGAGCAGCGTCTTCTCATGGTAAATCTTCTCCTTGTCGGTCTTCCACGACTTGCCGTAAGGCGGATTGGTGATCATATAGCCAAACGACTTGTCAGAAAAGGCGTTGTCGGTGATGGTGTTGCCCAAGTGCATCCCACCTGGGTCGACGCCCTTGATAATCAAGTCGGACTTGCAAATGGCATAGGTCTCCGGGTTGATTTCGGTTCCCGACAGTTGTATGGCCGCACTCCTAACGCCAATATCCATAAGGTATTCGCGACTTTCCGTCAACATTCCACCAGAGCCACATGCCGGGTCATACAATGAGATAATCTTGGGGAGGTTGTCCTTCACGGGTTCAAAAACGAGATGCGCCAAAAGCGAAATGGCATCGCGAGGCGTAAAGTGCTCGCCCGCTTCCTCATTGTTCTCCTCGTTGAAGCGACGCAGCAACTCCTCAAACACGGTGCCCATGCCGATGTTGGTCATGGCGGGCAGCATGATGCCATCTGGGTCTTTCACCTCCTTGTCCGTCAAGTTGATGCGCGGGTCGGTGATTTTCTCGATGATGGACAAGAGCCGGTCGTTGTCGGCAAGTTTGCGTGCCTTGTTGTAATACTCGAAGTTCTTCAGCACATCGCGCACGTTCTCGCTGAAGCCGTTGAGGTATTCAATGAAATTATCGTAAAGGATGTCGTTGTTGTCCGAAGCCTGTGATTTCAGTCGGTTCAGCGTCCATTTGCTGGTGTTGAAGAAACTCAAGCCCGTGATGTCTTTCAGCACACCCTCGTCCAGATTCTCCAGCCCACTTTCCTTGATTTCCTGTTCCACTTCTTCCTTGGTAGGCTCAAGCAAGGCATCCAAACGGCGCAACACCACCATGGGCAAAATCACATCACGGTATTGGCCACGCAAAAACACATCGCGCAGCACATCGTCGGCTATCGACCAAATAAAAGAGACTATTTGATTATGAGAGGTTTCCATAGAAAAAGCAATTCAAACTGATTAATTTTACAAAGATACAATAAATACTAAAGCCACAAAAACTCTAAACTCTAAACCCTAAACCCTAAACCCTAAACTCTAAACTCTAAACCCTAAACTCTAAACTCTAAACTCTAAACTACTCCACCACCACCTCATCCACCATAATCCAAGCCTTCTGCCCAGCGTAGGGATGCCACTCGGGTAAGACACCCTGGTTCTCCACTTTCACGCGGACGAACTTCCATTGCTTGGCATCGGTGCGCAGGCGGGCTTCGATTCTTCCCAAACCTTGCAGCTTGTCAGGTTGGTCGAAGACGGGCAACTCGGCCATCTGCCAATCAGTGAATTCCTTGCCATCTTTCGAAAAGCTCACCCATACCGATTTGGGCCACATCACCCAATCGTTAGGTTCATGACATAGGCCTATCTTAACCGTGTTGATTATAGTTGGAACGGCCAATTCGATGGTGGCTTCCATATCCTCCCCTTCGAAACCCAGCCAGTCGTTGTGCCAATCGCCCGGAGCGCCTTTCTTGCCGTCCATCAGGGCGATGTCGGCATCCTTGCCGTATTGCTCCGCAGGCGGGTTGACAAAGGTCACACCCTTGAGGTTCAAGCGATCGAACTGACGCAAGGTGACGTATGAAGAAACACTGCCTTTCTTGAAGGCCTTGGCCTTGATAGTCGTAGTCTTAAGAATGATAAACGATGACTTGTAAAGTGGCGACTTCTCTGTCGGCTCGCTACCATCCTTGGTGTATCGAATCTCCGCGTCGGGGTCGGCACAAGTCATCGAGATGGTCAGCGGACGATTGAACATGCGGAAGTCCTCCTTCCCTGCCATCGTCGCCTTGATTTCGGGCATTGGCACCATCAAGGAATCCACAGTCGGCACTTGGAAACGGGTCAACTCAATCGGGTCCTGTGTATTGTCGAAGGCGCGAAGCTGCACAGTGTATTCATATACTTGGTTCTTAAGCACATACCTCTCATCCACACCTGGGCCGCAGGTTGCTGTGCCAATAGGTGCTTGCTTATAGTCTACATTGACCGTATAGAAATCCGTAGGATTCAACTGGTTGATACGACGAGCAGCGGTAAGGTTATCATCATCGTAATTGTAAACGCTAAAGTTGAACGGTTCTGGCATGGTCACGAACAATCCTACTGGACTCTTTTCGCTCGACAAATGCAGCCAACGCGTGTCGGCATGGTTGCCATTTTCTTGCGGTACCACATGATGCTCAAACAAGTACCTGGCATCCCCTGTAAAAGGGAATCTCATCCCTGCTGAGCAGCGGTCTGGATAGTTTTCACAACCCTTACCAAACCAGTTTACGTGCACGTAATCAAGAGGGATACGGAATTGCATCCCGATTTTCGGGAAGGATGTCACAGTTTTCATTGGATCGACGCGGTTGGTAATGATGATGTTGCCTTCACCGTCAATGAGATACAACTTGTTGACAATGATTTGTAGCATGTTAGAGACATCGCGATACTCAATGCACGCACTGACAGCTATGTTATTGTCGTCCAGACGTTCAAAATGCAAACCACCACATTGGGCGACCAGATGCTGCAAGCCAGCTTTCTTCCAACGCGGCAAAGCCCAACCATCCACCTCGTCATTTAAGGTAGGTGCACGCCAGAAGTTATCTCTCAATTCGCCTTTAAGAAGTTCCTGCCCTTTAACGACATAAGAACTAATAGCTCCCGTTGCTTTATCGAAAGTCACCGAGAAATCCTCATTATAGACCAACCCGCTACCCGAATTGAATTGCACCTGTTTTTCTTTCACCAAAGGCTCCAACGGTGCCGAGGGCCAATCCAACTTGAACTCATCGTAAGCGACTTCTGTTCCAGCAGGCATGAAAGGCTGGTCTTTTTTAGTCTTCACCGAAAAACGGACAAAGAACTCCTCACCGGGGTGACCATATATACGCAGGCGTTGAATGTTGATCCTTTGCGATTCGTAGGGCTTGAGATTGAGTTCAAACTTCTCTTCAAGCAACACATCCCTTTCAGTGGAAAAGATGTTGTATTTACAATCGTATTCAGAAGCATTGATGAAGGCATTCCAATTCTTGACTTCAAAAACACCGGCTCTCAAGTCAATGGCTTTAAACTTGATAGGCTGATATACCTTCCTCACCTCGTCAGCGTGAGCATGCTTTTTCCTGTCACTATTGACTATACCATTGGCACAGAAGGCATCATCATCGTCCACACCGTATGCATGACCAAAGTCTCCGCCAACGGCAAGCCAATCCACATCCTTGTCTTTGTCGTGGACGATGAAACTCTGGTCCACCCAGTCCCAAATGCAGCCACCTTGCAATTGCTCGTTGGCTTCAATCACGTCCCAATAGTCCTGCAAGCCGCCCATGCTGTTGCCCATGGCATGGCAATACTCCACCATAATGAAGGGACGATGCAGACTATCAAGACCTTCATCCACAAAGCGTTGCAGATACTTCGGGCTGGCATACATCAAACCAATGACATCGGTGTTGCGGTCGTAAATAGCTCTTTCGTAGGTCACGGGGCGGGTCTTATCGCGGTTCTTCATCCAGTCGTAGGTGTATTCAAAGTTCACGCCGTTACCGCACTCGTTGCCCATCGACCACATAATCACCGAAGAATGGTTTTTGTCGCGTTCCAGCATATTGCGGTTGCGCTGCCACACCATTTCCTTGTATTGCGGGTCTTTGGCGAGGCTCTTTTCTCCATAGCCTTGCGCGTGGGATTCGCAGTTGGCCTCATCCCAAACGTAAAGACCGTAACGATCGCAGAGTTCGTACCAATACGGGTCGTCGGGATAGTGGCATGTGCGCACCGTGTTGATATTCATTCCTTTCATCATGACAATATCCTTTTCCATCGACTCATGGCTGATGACATGGCCTGTGTAGGGGTCGTGCTCGTGGCGGTTCACACCTTTTATTAAAACATACTGCCCGTTGATGAGCAGTTTGCCATTCTTAATCTCCGAGGTGCGGAAGCCGAATGACGAAGTAAGCTTTTCGATGGTTTTGGCTTTCTTATCCATCAGTGACATCCTCAGCTGGTACAAGTTGGGATATTCCGCTGACCAAGGCGACACCTTCCCTATCTCATTGCTGTCGACAGACAATTCCACATCCGTATAATAATAGCCGTCGTCTGCCTGAGTAAAGGTCAATTCATTGATAGGCTTAGTGAGCGTGAACAGAATATGCTCGGGGAAGCCTTGCGTCTCGGGTCCCTCGTAAGCACCGACAATCAAAGTGCTGTTTTTAGGCAGCTTATTGGTATTGCATTGCAGCTTAACCTTGATGGAAAAAGTACCGTTTTGGTAGTTCTTGTCCAATCCAGCATGGATTTCATAATCGTAAACATTCAAGGTCGGTTTGGAATACAGCATCACATCGCGCTCGATGCCACTGATGCGCCAAAAATCCTGGCACTCGAAATAAGAACCATTAGAGAAGCGATAAACCTTCACGGCTAATGTGTTCTTCCCTACCTTGACGTATGGCGTCAGGTCAAACTCGGCATTGGTCTTGGCATCTTCGGAATAGCCCACAAACTGGCCGTTCACCCAAACATAGTAGGCCGACTTCACCGCGCCAAAGTTGATGAAAGTCAGGCGATCTTTCCATGTTTCGGGAATCTCAAACTCTGTCAGATAGCAGCCCACGGGGTTGTCGATCGTTGGGGCAAAAGGCGGCTCGTTGGGACGAAACTCGTTGTCCACATTGACATAGATAGGCGTGCCATAGCCATTCAATTCCCAGTTAGCCGGCACCTTAATCGTGCCCCAATCGGAGGCATCGTAGCCTTCCTTAAAGAAGTCGGCGGGGGCTTTTGAAGGCGAGTCCACCCAATAAAACTTCCAGTCTCCATTGAGGCATTGCGACCATTCCTCACCTACTGGAACGACATTCGTCCGAGGATACAATCTATTGATTTCATACACGTTGACATCGTTCCAAGCGTTGAGTTCGGTTTCGGTTTGGGCTTGGAGACTCATAAAGGCCATAAAAAACAAAACAGTAAAAATGACTTTCTTCATAGATTTCAATTTAAGACAAAAAGCAAGCATTTTTTCAAGTGCCTATTATTCATTCAGAAACGATATTTCTTTTTCTGAAACACCTTTTAGCTGAAGCAAAACAATAGCATAAGGATTCTCAATCTTCTGAAACTGAGGCGCAAAGGTGAAATTCTTAACACAAGCATCTTCCCATTTCTTCCGGTCTTGAGTGCAATCGGTATTGAGCAGCATCATCTTACAATGGGAATTAATGCCTTCCGCATCCACTGGAACCGCATTAAGCCGCACAAAAGGCGTTGACTTATAATCCATTTGACGAAGAAGGGCGTCAACATCCGTAAACTCTCCTCCTACATACGGATATGTCTCAGCGCCAGTGACATATTTGAAAATAGAGAAGCCCTCGATAGCCTTGAAGAGCATGGCCACCAGTTTTGTCTTCAATTCGTTCTTGAATTTTACAACTTCCTCTTCGCGTACATTGTATTTGTCTTTGAACATTTTGCTCAGTTCAAGGCCTTGCGTAAGTTGTTCCTTGTTGTCTTCAAAATACTTGTCCAAACAGGCATTCGATATGAGAGTAAGGAAAGGATTTCGGGAAATTGGTGTCATATTCAAGGAGTCGTCCTCCTGCCCTCGCCACACTTTCAAGTTGCCCACGTACGAGCGCATTCCATTGTACTTGGTGTGTAGATTCCTTCCTAATTTATATAAGGAGTCGATAATCATCCCTGCCAAATGGGTCTTCAAATGGGTGATCTCTTTTTCCCTTTGCCGATTCGAAATCTCCTGAGCCAAATGCTCCAGCTGGTTTCTGTAGTCCAAATCCATGTCCTGACGTTCGCGTTTACGATGGCGCATAATCAACCAATACGCCAAAATAGACAAGGCCAACACACCGTGTGCCCAAAGACTTGGTTTTGCGATGAGTGGGGACAGTGACTTGGTGATTAGACAAACCAAAACAAAACTCAGCACATACAAGGCAAGTCCCCCATAGAACCACCATCTTCTACGACGTGTCTCTTTGTCGAAAGCCTTAAGCGCATCCAAACGTTCCTGATGGAGTTTGTCCTTCTTGCGCGTCAGATTCCGACTTTCCCAATCCAAACGCTCAATGGTACCTTCACAAAGCGATTCACGGATGCCATTGTTACCAAGTTGTTGAAACAATTCGTTGAACTTCCGGCTACGCTCCGTCAATTCCTTGTTCAACTTCCCGAGCTTTATTTTCTCTTCACGAATCAAATTAGTCAGAATCTCGGACTTGATATTAGAGTCCGTCAAATCGAAGGAAACCACGGATTTATGGTCTGTGTTTTTCACCTGAAGCTTAGTGTCGCTGATTTCAGTAATGATACAAGCACCATTCAACAAGGTCTCATCTTCAATGTAACCGTATGGAATATAACAATAGCCCTTGTCACCAAAGGCACGGCCCCAGGAATTCCTCACCACAAAAAAGCGCGCCTCGTCGTTATAACCGCAAATCACCATGGTGTGATAGCCAAACTTCCCATCCCTGATTTCCGTTTCTTCAGGAATGTGGATAAAGCCGTTTTGAGGGTTGAAAGAATTGTAAATCTTCAAAGTGACGGCAACGGGATAGCCCTCATACACAGCAGATTTGATGTCGTGCAATTCCTTCTTGACGGCCTTCGCGCATACAACCTTTCGAGTTTGGGCATCATCGTATGCCTCCACTGGAGGCTCGGAAGCGATACCGTCTGGATTGTAAGGGAACAAATGCTCCTGACAAACGCCATGCTCTTTCATCGTCTTAATGATGCCGGAAAGCGAGCTGCCCGCATCAACGTTCGACGCACTTTTAGCTTTTCTTGCATTATAATACACGAACTGCTCACTAAGGTCGACATCGGGCTGATGGTTTTTCTTAAGGATATACTCAAAAATGCCGACAAGCGCAAATGCAGTACACGCGCCCATCGTTCCCTGGTCCTTAATCTGCGTAAAATCCTTGCGCAAATCCACAGAAGCCGGAACCGTTGAAACTGGATGGTATTCTTCCTCAAAATCAAATTCCTCAGTCTCTCCCTGTAAAATATAGGTGCGTCCATCAAAAACAAAACCGTCATGAGTCAACCGCTTGAAACTCTCATTATGGTCTTTGCGTTGCACGTCCACACCCTCCAATTCGAGGCTCTTTTGTCTGATATAATTTGTCGACTCACGCATTGTCACCTTGGTCGCCTTTAGGTCATCAAGCAAAGCACTTGCCGTCCTGACCGGTTCAGCTTTCGAAGAAAGCGCAGCATACTCCTTGACGCGCTCCACCTCAATGTCCCCCTCTTCTGCGTTTCCTGCTTCTGTCGGATCCATGCCGCAAATGGCATTGTGGGCATTCACAAAAAGGTCGAGCACTTCGCGGCTGCAATCGTCAATCACCAACTGACGCTTGTTGAACATGTATCCTGTCAGCAAGTCGTCGTCCTCACCCAACAGCTGGGCCAAAGTGGCTTTCTTCTCTGGTAGCGTAAGATTAGGATCATCGATATAGGACTGGAATTCTTGCGTCATCCATGCCATTTTTTCATCCAGCAAAGGCTTGATTTGACTGATGATTTCCGTATGCTCCACGTTGTTGTTCAGCCTCGGCGCAACCTCCTCATCATAGAACTTGGAAAAAACATTCACCTTCTGGTTCAATAACCCTTGAACAATCTGCGAAACCTTGTTCACATCCACCTCAGACTGAGATACATTTTCACGGTCCAAAATATAGACATAGGCACGATGAAGCAGATACTGCACAAAGTAATACTTGTCGAAACTCAGCACCGAAAGGCCCAAAGCATGTATCGGGCGATGTGGATCCATAGCGGCAGGTTGGAACATTTCAGGATAATGCTTGACCGACAGCAAGGCATACTCACCGACGATGTGCACAAAGGAATCTTCATCCAAATCCAAAGAAGTACCATCGGCGTTGCAATTCTGAAGCATAATCAAAGAGCCCAACTTGGCAAACTGTTTCTTTGCTTGCAGAATTTCCTCCAAAACCTTCTTTGAAGTGGCAGCAAACTCCTCCACCCTTTCAGTCAATCTATCTCCCTGCCTTTCAAACAAAAAAGCCAAGTCGTATGGCAAGAGAAACAAATCGACATGGTATTTTTGAGGAATCTCTTCTATGGCTTCCAAAAACGTTTTCGCCGCCGACCAATAATCATCCAAATACATTGGAACATACAAGCATAAATGCATCGTAGAGCTATCTCCTGGATGGTTGATGGTAATGCTCACATCATATAGTTTCCGGAAAAAGCCTTTCAAGTAGTCGTGCCTGCTATCAGGAATAACTTTGTAGTAATCAACCAATTGCGCTTCATACATTTCATCAATGCCAGCCACAAATTGGCCTTCATCGGCTTTCACTATTTCAGCGTTTTGGAAGCAGGCCTCCATGGAAAGATTGAGTTGCGGAAACAGAAAAGCCTTGAAATAGCTGTTGACTTCCTCCTCACCATACTTGATGATGTAACGCTTGATGTTCTTCAGCATGGATGCCGCATGAGCGCCAAGCATAATATGCGTTGTATGCCTCATTTGCCTCAAAGCTGTTTAATATGAACCAATTCGTTGGTAATCAAATCTTTGATACGCTCATAACCCTTCTTTTTCACTTCTTCCTTAGTCATATTAATCTGCGAGAACTTTTCGTAATAGTTCATTTTCACATCATCGATGATTTTCTTGATGGCATCAGAGCCTTTGCTGTCGGCAAGATGATCCAAGAACTCATTAAACTCTTTGCGAATGGAAGTTTTGTAGGTACGGAATTGGTCGAAAGCTTCGTCTCGATACTCGCCCAACTTTACCCAGAAATCGTCCAAGGCATCGCCATATTCCTGACTTTGGAAATAGTAATCACCATTCTCGTTCTTCACCAAGCCAAAAATAAGGCCCTTTACCCAAAGGTCAAGCAAATCCTCATCGCTGGCCTTTTTCGGCTTCAGGCTGAAGTCTTCGCGTTTCATCCTCGTTTCCAGATTGGCATCATAATGGCAATTCACACGACATTGCTCATATTCCTTCAAATAATCGGGAAGAGCATAGAGCGTATAGGCAGGAACCACGCCCACCTGACGGTAAATGATAATACGATCGTTCACGCCAATACTTGCAAAATCCACATCCATCGTACCCGTCAGTTTGCTCTTGAAGAAGTCGTTCTTATACAGACGGTTATTCAGCTTGTCGGGCACACCCACAAAGAAGCTGTCGCGAGGACGCTCCTTGGGCATATAACCACGGTAGTCGTAACGGAACAAAGGCATGGCCTTTTCAATCGCAACCTGCGTGATGCGGTCGAACTCTTCTTGCGGCATCTTATCCAAAATTTCGTCAATGCCAGTGTCTCTCCAGTTGCGAGCCGTATGCAACCGCTTGGTATATTTCAGAATTTCTTCTTCGATTTCCTCATTGGATAAGACTGTGAAAGCATAGAGTTTGCCTTCCATACGGAGTCCCTTGACGAACTCGGGAATCTGCACCTCATCGGCAATCACGCTCACCGAATTCAATGAATTCTGAGCCAAATCGATTTGGAAAGTTGCAGGAGCCTTACCCACATTATTCTGAATACGAGCCAGTTTGGTGGAAAGGTTACGGCTCACAGCCTTCATACTTTCGGAAATCAAGCTAATCTTACTGTTCGCTTCAGCCAAAATGCCTTTGATGTTGTTAAACACGGTGATGGCAGCTGTGCGGCGTACGATTTCCAACTTGCATGTGCCCAAGGCGCGACAAGCGTCAGTAACGTCGTTGGCCAGATCCTCCAATTTGGTTTTGCTGTGGAAGAACTTGGCATGATACTCGCTGAGGTCGGCACCAGCCGTATCCAATGCGGATTGAAGCATAGGCTCGCGAGAGAGGAAGTCCTCTTTCTCTTTGTTCATTTCATCCAAAAAGATGTCGACCTGGTCTCCTATCGCTTCAAGCACGTTTTCAACCGTGGAAATGCCGCACTCTTGATTGATATGCTCAATAATAAGCTTCCTCAGCTCTGTGCGTACACGGCTGGTAAGGTCATTGATTTTCTTGTTGATTTCCTCATCCTTGACACGATTAATGTTGAGATTTTGTTCAATCTCAGGCTTCGGGTTGCCATAGTCATTCACTGTCAGTTCATACTTCGGCGACTTGTCGCAGATGTAATCGATGACATGATCATAATTGTTGTTTTCACGGATATTGACATTCGGGCTGTCAATCCAGTTGTTGGCAATCAGGTTGGCATCTTTGCAGCTGTTGAAGAAACGGTCGATGAGATTCTTGGCAGACTTGATGGCGTAGATGTCGCTCAAATCCTGGCCTCGATAGATAATCTCACACACGCCCATGCCCGCGGCCCAAGCTTTCTTGTTTTCAATATCCATCGAGCCTTCCCTGATATTCTTTTCGATGTTGTCGCTCACACTCGCCGATGCCGAGGAAAGTTCTCCCGCTGAAGTCACCAACGCAAGACTAATCATCTCGGCCAATTCGTCCACATGGGTATAGGTGTCACCTCGGTCGTTTTTGTTATCGATGAAAATCACCGAATTGAATGGCCTGTCTTTAATCTCGACGGAGGTGTTGATATAGTCCAACTTCACCGGCTTGCTCCCTATGCCCATGTGCATCAGGTAGTCCAAATCTTCGATGGCACCGTAGGCATTGGGAGCCACCTTGGCCATACCCGAGCTTGACATGTGTTTGAACACATCGGGCAGCACGGCATAACCCGTCAGTTTACAAGTAGGAGCCTTCTCACGAAGCAGATAGGCCATGTTGATGAATGTGCCACAGCCCGTGCCGCCGCAAACGGAAAACACCATGTGTATCTCCGTATTGGAACCCAACAACTCGTATTTGTCGTTGTTGATAATATGCGCATTCGTTATCTGAGCCAACACCGTGTCCACCTTACGACAAACATTGTCATAGTTGACCGTAAATGCAAAACGGCCATTAGACCTGACTTGACCAGCCCCTAACTCCATCGAAGTGAGCGCATAAAGGTTTTCCTCCGAAATCCAGGAGAAAGATTCCTTGTTGACATCATAAATGGGGCGAGCCCGCGCCACCAGGATAGGAAGCTGTTCTTTAGGATCCAGCCTGACCTCATCACCTTGGTTGGAAAGGAGCGATTTCTTGTAAGCATCACCATCGGTATCAATTCCGAGGAAACCAATCATGGGAGGTACTTCTCCGTAAGTGTCGATAAACATCTTCTTTGTGTGAAGAAGTGCATTCATTCCAGTGCCGCCGAGTCCGATATACAAGCAGCGTTTAATTTTTGTTGCCATAGTCGATTATGATATTTTTATTGTTGTCTTATTACCTGTCGTGATATTGTGAATGGTGTACTCCTGATTCTTCTTGAGCACACGGGCATCTGCCATGTAATCCAAGGGACAGCGAAGCCTGACGCTATTCTTGTCCTTGGGCTCAACCACTACATCGTTCGTCCAAATGGGGTTCACCTCATACTGCACCTTTCCCGTGAACAATTTGTTGAAAAAGCCTTGAGTGGTTTTCTTGTTGGTAAGAATGAGTTTACGGTAGCCTTTCAGTCTTTTAAGGCTATTGTATGGAACGGGGTCGGTGAGCAGTATCTTTCCCACACGGAAAGTCGGGAAAAATATGGCCTTCAATATCAGCAGCCACACCAACAAACCTCCAATCAAAAGGATACCTGCCAGCAATAGCCCTTCAGCCAACGGATTCATCACCTTGTTCTTTTCCACCTCGACTTCCATCAACGAAGAATTATCGGCGTTAAAAGCGTCGGGGGCCATATCATTGATGCGATCCAAGCCACCGTCGTCGACAGGACGGAAAAACCAATGATGCACCTTGTTTTCCGCCTCAGGTTTGAAAACGATTCCGACCTTCATCTCATCCATTTCTGGATACACATCGATGATGTTTTCCTTGCACTTCTTGCCATCAACGAAAACCTCCATCTCTTTCTCCGACACCAAAACCATTTTGTCGCTATCGGTCTTTTTATACAAACCCAAACGAAGCGGCTCTTTCATATATCGCTTGGCATCCTGGTTGAAGTCAAACTCCATGGTTCTGTAAAGCGTGTCAGGAACATGCTTCTTCCATAGGAACTTTTCGTAATAATTCGTCTTTCCCCAACGCGTTGGAGCCGTGGCATCATCAGCCTTTTTGCCACATGAAACCAGCAAAATCAAAGGGCAAAGCATTGCCCAAATGAGAAATCTTTTAGCGCACATGGAACTTAACGGTTTTTTCGGTTTTATTAATCATTTCCATAACGGTAGGAGCATCTAAAATGCGTGTCATCGCATAAGGCAGTTGGTCCATGCCCTCGGCAGGCTCCATTCGCAGCATGACCTTTTCATTGACATCGATGGGAAGGCTATCCACCATCTGTTCCAACGGCATCAAATAATCGGGTTTTACCGTGATGGAACAATCCGATTGCAGTTCCGCAACGGCATCCACGTGAATATATTCATTCTCAACGGAATACACATGCACCTTGTAACCTTGTTGCAGTGTCCCACTTCCGCTTCGGGCAAGTCTGAACGCCAAGCTCTTGCCATAGTCTTCACGGACATTGAATGCCACATTCTTGGGAGGCGTCAGCATCAAAAGGGAGACATCGGTTCCACCGAGGTCAGCCACATCGATGGCATCGAAGCGACATGGATTGATCTTTTCAAGGACAGTGCGCCCCTCAACCGCTTGACTGGTAAGCATGATATAAAAACCAAAGGCATCCTTTTCCTTTGCGATTTCGCACCAACGGCTCAAAAGTTCCTCATACTCAGCTTGATGTTCGTCAGAAATGCCATCTGTCATCAGCTTCAAGATATCAACCTTGTCAACCGAAAGCACTTTGTCGACCACATACTGTAGCGGTTCGTAAAGACAAGTCATGGTTGTCTTTTTGCCGCCAAAATCATGAAGAGGGATTTTATACGCCTCAATCTTTGAAATCAATGCAGCCTTTCCTGCTGAGGTAGCATATTCACGCCATTCATCCAAAGCCTGATGTTGAAATGGAATCACGACGATTTCGGTTCGGTCGTCACTAATCTGTTGGATATCAGAGATAATAGCTTCTTTAACCTGCTCCCAAATATTAGGGGCGCCAGGAGCCTTACCCTGCATAGATAAAGTCACATCCCAAAGATAAGTCTGGCGTATATCCTTTACATTGCCTGACTGGGCAAACAACAAGGAACAGCCCGACAAAACCAGTACAATAATTGCAAAAAGCCTTATTCTCATATATTATTGTTTTCAAAAAATTTCTACTTCATGTTAATTGGACGCAAATATAATGCTTTTTCAAAAATAAAACGAGCATTTTGGCTCATTATTATTGATATAGGAAATCCTTTTCTCTTCAGGAAGTTTCGACTTTCAACAATGCTCGTTCATGGTCAGGTATCTGCTCCGCCTTGTTCGTCTCACGGTCGAAATAGACCACCACGGCGTGGCACAAGGTCTTGACTTCGCCCGTCTCGGCATCTTTGAGGCATTGCTCCATTTTAAAGCTGGAGTTACCTATTTCGGTGACTCGGCTTTCACAAACAATAGGGTCGTGGAACAACATGGGGTGGCGGAAGTCCAAATCCACGTGGACAAGGACATATTTGAAGGTCAGCCAGTCGATTTTGGCTTGGAAGACATGCTCAAAGTATCGGCTTCGACCCATGTCGAAGTAGTTGCATTGCGACCCGTTATTGACGTGATTGTAAGGGTCAAGGTCGCTCATGCGGATTTGGATGGGGCAAGAGAACATTTTCAGTTGACAGTTGATAGTTGACAGTTGATAGTTGGCAGTTGCTCGTTCACTTCATCTCAAAATGCGGAATCGGCTGCAGCTTGAAGAGATTGGTGATGTGCTTATGGTCGATGAGGGCTTTAGTCTTGGGATCGTTGCATACGCCCGTGCGGATGTAGTTATCCAACACGGCGTAGGTGAATCCAAGGTTATCCTCGTCGCTCTTGTTGGTGAGGCCATCCGATGGGGTCTTTTCCACCAACTCAATAGGCAAACCGAGCTCCTTCCCTATCGCCTTGACTTCCTGCACAGTGAGTCCACCCAAAGGCGCAAAATCGCCGGCGGCGTCACCATAGCGGGTCGAATAGCCCACCCAGTCCTCTGAGAGGTTGCAGGTGTTAGCCACACGGCCATTCATCGACTGCGACACGGCATACAAAGTGCTCATTCTCAAACGAGGTGGCAGATTGATGGTGGTCTGACGGCTGACTTCGGCATCCATGGTGCCAAGCTGCTCTTTTACCGCTGCAATCAAGGTGTTATAGGTGTCGCCGATGTTGACACAGCAATGGCGAATGCCCAAGTGGTTGATGAGCTTCATGCTGTCGTCGATGTCGGGTTGCACGCCATTGGGCATGGTCACGCCGATGACACGGTCCTTGCCAAGGGCTTCGGCACAAAGGCCTGCGACGACACTGCTGTCCTTGCCGCCCGAAATACCGATGACGGCGTTGCAGTCTTTTCCGTTCACTTCAAACCAGTCGCGGATCCATTGGACGACTTGGTCTTTTACTTGTTTGGGGTTGAAAGTATACATGTTGTTGAAATTTTAATTCGACGTAAGTCAATTGTTGAATTGTTGATTGTTGAATTGTTGAATTGAAGAAGGTTGCTGAGCCTGTCGAAGCACCGTCTTTTAGTTGTCGGCCCTTCGACAGGCTCAGGGACCTTAGATTTTACATAAAACTGCTGCCACCGATGAACTGACGGAGCATAGAGGTGGCCGGTATCTCCTTGTCGGAGACGGGGATGAAATAGTGCAAGAAACGCAACAGACGGTGCGCCTCGGTGTATTCGGGACAATTGTGCGGCACCGTGGCCAAGATGCTCTCGGCGTGGTTGCGCATGACGGCAAACTCCAACAGATAGGCAGAGTTGAACATCACGTCGGCATTCTCTTGATAAGGATTGATCCACTTCTCTTCAGCATTGCGCACACTGGCCCACTGACTGATGGTTTGACGCGCCGTGAACGCCCCTTTGTTGTAATCGCGCACAATGCGACGCAACAGACGATTGTCGTCGGTCGGGATGACATTATGGTCGTCCAAAGCAGTACTTGTCAGTGTGGAGATGAAGATGCGGAACTTTGTCGCCTCGGGAATCTGTTCCGTCAGCATGGGATTCAAGGCATGGATGCCTTCCAACAACAAGACACAGCCTTCCTTCAGCTGTAGTTTCTTGCCGTTGTATTCGCGAATTCCCGTAACGAAGTTATACTCAGGCACTTCAATTTCCTCACCTTTCAGCAAGGCTATCAAATCACGCTCAAGGGCGACATGGTCGACGGTCTCGAAGTTGTCGAAGTCGTAAGTGCCATCGGGCAACTTAGGCGTGTCCACGCGGTTGACGAAATAATCGTCCGTCGAGAACGAAATGGGCTTCAACCCGCAGGCTTTCAGCTGGATGCTGACACGGCTACAAAAGGTGGTCTTGCCACTGCTGCTCGGACCCGTTATCAACACCAAACGAACAGGATTCTCGCTGTGATAACGGCGGTCGATCTCCTCTGCAATTTGAACGATTTTCTTCTCTTGCAAAGCTTCGGCCACTTGCACCAATTCCCTCGCCATCCCATTTTGGCAGGCATGGTTGACATCGCCAACGGTGCTCAATCCCATGATGTCGTTCCATTTCAAGCTCTCCGAAAACACTTCGAAAGTCTTAGGCTGGTCTTGCATCTCCGCCAAACGGTCGGGGTGGTCGCGGTCAGGGACACGCATCAAAATGCCGTCGCGATAGGCCTCAATATCCCAAATGTTTAGGTAACCCGTTGAAGGCACTAATCGCCCATAAAAATAATCGGCGGTCTCGTCTAAAGTGTAATAATCGGTGTAAGCTCTACCGCTGGTTTCCAACAGTTTAACCTTATCCTCCTGTCCCAAGTTGCCGAACATTTTCACGGCATCTTCAATACGCGCCTCATGGCGATGAAACGGGATGTCTTCCGCCACAATGGTCCTCATCCGCAACCTAAGGGCAGCGATGTCGTTGGAATCAAGCATCTTACCATCAATTTTCTTGATGCGGCAATAGAACCCTTTGGAGATGGGATGCTCCATGCTCAACTTGCAACTCGGAAACAGGTCTAGTGCGGCCTTGTAAAGCAAAAAGCCAAGCGACCGGAAATACACCAAACGTGCCGTATGGTGAGTGAGGTCGATAAACTCGACATCACGACTATTGTAAACGCGAAACTTCAGTCCTTGCGACACGTTGTTGACCTTGGCAGAGACTATGGGATAAGGCCTGTCAAACTCAAATTCGGGCAGCATCTCCAACAAGGTCATACCCTCATTGAACTCCTTGGTCGTTCCATTATTGATACAATAAACTTGAATCATAATTCCATTTCTGGTTTCTTATAACTTATTCTATTTCTTGGTTTTGCACACGATTGATGGCATCAATGGCCAACTGATAGTCAGGACGGGTCTTAAGCACCTCTTTATAGATTGACATAGCTTGTGAATAGTCGCCCATCTGCTCCAGCACACGGCCTTTGTTGTACAGGGCATCAAGATAGTCCGGATTGACCGCCAAGGCCTGGTTGAAATACTCCAAAGCGGTCTGGTTGTCCTCAAGGTACACATAATTGACATAGCCTTTATTGAACAGCACAATATAGTTCTCGGGATTCTGCATCAATAAGGTGTCGTAATGCAGCAAGGCCTCTTCCGGCTCACCGTGGCTTTGAAGGTACAGAGCCAACTCATAACGAGTCGTCGTAATATCAGGGAATTGCTGCTGTGCCCTGCGGAGATAATCCAAGGCGTAGGGCGGCTGCTGCACGGCATAGATGCGGCTAATCTGTTCAACAGGGTCGTAGAAGTTCGCATCCTGCTCCGAAGCCAACTGGAAATTCTTCAATGCGTTAGCTGTATCCTGTTGGGCTGCCATAAAGCACATGCCCTTCACAAAATAAGCCCTCGGATTGTACGGCGAAAGGCCCAAAGCCTTGTCGACATAACCGAAGGCAAGATTGTAGTTCTGTTGAAGCAGGTTCAACTCGGCTAACTTCACCAAAGGACGGGCATCCAACGAATTGACTTCCGCCGCACGATTGAGTGTGGAAGCGATATTGTCCTGGTCGCCCAACGTGTAATACACATCGGCGAGCAAGAGGTAGGTCTCCACGTTGTTGGGGTCAAGTTGCAACGCCTTGTTGATGTCGACCATAGCCTGACCGATTTGCTCGTTCGCAAAATAGGCTTTGGCTCGGCTCACATAAAGGTGTGCATCGGTGCTATCCATGGCGATGGAGTCAGTCAGCAGCTGAATGGCTTCAGTGACCGACTTGGGAGCCGTGGGTGCTTGAGGTTTATCGTTCGTTTCAGGTTTCGGCGTGTTATTGCAGGCAAACAGTGCAAGCAGCAGGCCGAGGAATAGGATGGATTTGTTTTTCATAGAATTTACTATTGATCTCTAAGTGTCATTGGCCGTCAGCTTTCAGCAATCAGCATTCAGCTGGCAGAAACCAAGCTGATAGCTGACTGCTGATGGCTGATGGCTAAAAATCATTCATCACTCTTCTCCAACGCCTCAAAAATCTTGGCAGCGAGTTCGTCGGCGAGTTCGGGGTTGTCTTCGATGAGTTTCTTGACCGAGTCGCGGCCTTGGGCAAGCTTGGAGTCGCCGTAGCTGAACCACGAGCCGCTCTTCTTGATGATGCCCATCTCCACACCGAGGTCGACGATTTCGCCCGAGCGTGAAATACCCTCGCCATAGAGGATGTCGAATTCGGCCTTGCGGAACGGCGGAGCCACCTTGTTCTTGACGACCTTCACCTTGACGCGGCTACCCAACACGTTCTCACCGTCTTTAATCTGGCTGATCTTGCGGATGTCAATACGCACGGAGCTGTAGAACTTCAAGGCGTTACCACCCGTGGTGGTCTCGGGGTTGCCGAACATCACGCCGATCTTCTCACGCAGCTGGTTGATGAAGATGCAGACGCAGCCCGTCTTGTTGATAGTGGCGGTGAGTTTACGCATGGCCTGGCTCATCAAGCGGGCTTGGAGGCCCATCTTGCTGTCGCCCATCTCGCCTTCGATTTCGCTCTTGGGTGTCAATGCGGCCACGGAGTCGACGACGATGACGTCGATGGCGCCAGAGCGGATGAGGTTCTCAGCGATTTCGAGGGCTTGTTCACCATAGTCGGGTTGTGAGATGAGGAGGTTCTCGACGTCAACGCCGAGTTTAGCGGCATAGAAGCGGTCGAAAGCATGTTCCGCGTCGATGAAGGCGGCGATGCCACCCTTCTTTTGGGCCTCGGCCACCACATGGAGTGCCAGTGTAGTCTTACCAGAGCTCTCGGGACCGTAGATTTCGATGATACGGCCTTTCGGCAGACCGCCCACGCCGAGGGCGTAGTCCAGGCCGATGGAGCCAGTGGAGATGCTTTCCATCTTCTCGGCCTCGGCGCCAAGGCGCATGATGCTTCCCTTGCCAAAGCTCTTCTCGATGTTACCTAATGTGGCTTCCAAAGCCTTCAGTTTCTCCTGCCTCAGTTTTGCAGCTTCTTCTTGTGTTTTTTCTGTAGTCATGATTGTGGGGGTTTTAGATTGTTGATTGTTTATTTGTTGAACTGTTTAATTGTTGATTTCAAGATTTCTAATTTCAAAATTCTAATTTCAAGATTATTCTGACGCGGGCCCTTCGACAGGCTCAGGGACCGCTTTTCACGCGTTACATTAATAAAGGGACAAAGATAGTAATTTTTGACATGATGGCGTTATTTTGGGTTATTTTTCTTGATAAGACTTGCATATTATGAAAAAGTTGTATTTTTGCGTTGGGAAACATCGGATACAGTACCGTTTGAACCTGCCTCTTTATCGGCATTTGTTGCAGGTTGCGAAGTATTACTGGAAGCCGATTCCTCATTCTGCAATTCGGAAGCAGACCAGATGTTTTCCTTATTTCTTCCATACCTTTTCGACAAAACGCCAGCACTATTGACATTCCAATAGGTGTCGTCTTTTGAGAGTTGCACCCATAATGTGTTGTTATGCTCATCGGCAAGTTGAACCAAGTAGGTTTGGTTTTCTCCTTTAACTTCATTCTTATACGCATTACCCTTTTTAATGGTATTATAGTTTCGCGCAACGTAAGCCACAAAAGCGACAACGGTTTTAAAACCAGCTTTTCTAATTTGGTCGCCGTGACGGATTTCGATGTGCATCAACCCATTGTTTCTGTCACCTATCGACATGCGGATGGGCGCAGGTGTCAGGTTTTGCTCCACTGTTATATGTCCAAAGTCAATGCCTCCATCGGGGGCTTCTACAAACGGCAGTCCGTTTTGATCTAAAATAGTTGAAATGCAGTATTCCATCGTGTTACAGATTTGATGCTGCAAAGTAACGGAGTTTGTCAAGAAAAAGCCGTTGATTAAACGTTTGTAGTCGACAGTAGTCGTTTGTTGTCGTTTGTTGTCGGGTATATTTTTGATTTACAGAGTTTTATTTTTAAAGAACAAAATCCATCAACTTTTGGATTTTTTGTCGTCTTTCGTTACAATCAGGACAAATGTCACCACAACAACAAAAATCAGCAAATCTCCAAATCCATTTAGCGTGAAGAACATAGCGATACTCCTTTCTATTTTTGAAGCACTTATATTGAATTACGCTGCAAAAATAGGAGTCACCTGTTTCAAATCACGGTACAGGTTCAAAGTTCTTTCATTTTGATTGATATTTTTCAACCAGCATCAAACTTGAATAACCTCCTCACCAACTCATCCACCCCCTCCACCGCCTTAGCCTTAATATGCTGGAATCCAGCAGGCAGACCGACCTTCAGGTCCTTCGGGTCAATCAGGATTTTGGGTATCTCACTCGGGGCATAATCGACCAATCCGGCCGCTGGATACACCACCAACGAAGTGCCGATGACCACGAAGATGTCAGCTTGTTGCACCCAATACTCTGCCAAATCCATCCCATCGACATACTCGCCGAACCAAACAATGTAAGGCCGCAGTTGCGAGCCATCGGCGGCTTTGTCACCTAACCGAATGGGGACTTCAAGCGGATAGTCCTTAATACAATTGGGGTCGAGGCGGTTGCGCGATGAGGTCACCTTGCACAATTCGCCGTGAAGATGCAGCACCTTGCTACTGCCTGCCCTTTCGTGAAGGTTGTCCACATTCTGGGTGATAATGAACACATCATATCGTTTCTCCAAGTCGGCCAAAACACGATGGGCATGGTTCGGTTCCACCTCCAACAGGTTTTTCCGACGGGCATTGTAGAAATCGAGCACTGCCTGAGGGTCTTCCTCAAAGCCCTCAACGCTGGCCAACTTCATGGCATCATATTTTCCCCACATGCCATTGGCATCACGAAAGGTAGGGATTCCGCTCTCGGCGCTGATGCCTGCGCCAGTGAAGACTACAAGTTTTTGTCGCATAATACAATTCTTTTTCTGCAAAGCTACAACTTATTTTCTGAATCTACAAACAAGCATATCTTATTTGCCCGTATTAGTCAGTTTAAACCATGCTTCAGCAGGTTCTTCAAAGCCTCGGTTTCCGTTGATAAACTCAGATTGGTTAGTTTTTTAGTCCACTTTTGTACAATATATATGCTGTTATGAAGCCACAATTCAACAACTTAAACTATTTTAAAACAATCATTCTTCCATCAATGTATTTTCCGTCGGCGTCTGTTATTTGTACATATACTTCAACAGCATCTTCTTTTTTGCATTTATTACCATCTTTGTCTAAAAAGAGTTCCTCGACAATCAATGTTTTTTCTTCTGATTTGCCCATAATCGTCAGATGCCCTTATTCCACTAATTACCTAATCCAATACAATCAAAGTCGGATCATCTAAGATACTGAGATTCTCACCATCTTCTCTGTCTGCCATCGAGTGCAGATATTCGGCAAAAAGCTCCTCCAACTTTCGAGCCTGCTCCTCAGAAAGCAAAGCACCGCTATGTCCTTTTGTCCACTCGAAATCAGGAATGGCCTCCTGCAACTGCGCCGTGGTGACGATGGGCATGGTTTCAGGATTGACAATGAAGTTGGGTTGCATGTCCATATAGTAGATTTGACGGCTATTGCGGAGTCGGTTCCAGTCACGGTCAGTGTAGGGTTCTGAAATGAAAATCCCACTCATAACGATACCGGTATTCCCATCACCGACGCGCACCATGAAAAAGCGGTCGCCTTTGTGAGCCTTCTCCCATTCATATACGCTCCAGTTGAAATCCCAATCGTCGATGTGTGCAATACTATCGATGTGGTTGTGAATAGTGATACTCGAAATTGCAGGATTCCACATGAGTATGAAAGTCCGCTGAGCGGAGTTGTAGCCATCCCCTGGATAGCCATACATGATGTCAGATTTATTGTTTTCCATGTCTTTAGTCTTTTAGTTGCTATTCCTTGTTTCTTAGTATTTTAATCACCAGATGCACCTGTTGTTCTGGATGCGCCCGCTCGTCGATTTGGCTGATGCGGCATTCGAAGATGTTGGTGTAGTCCATGTCCAGTAACAGGGCGATGGTGTTGTTTTGTGAACGTGGAATGTAGCCGAGGCATACTTGTTCGTCGTTCTCTTGGTCGTTGTAGCAGACCATCACCGCGTTGGGGTCGTAGCGGTTGTCGGCCTCGCGCACCAGTTCCACTTTCGTCCCGACCTTCAGCTTGTCCCAAACCTCGTCGGCTTCGTGATACATTCTTCCCGCCAGATGGCAGTCCATGAAATACTTCTTTTTTGCTTCCATAATTGTGTTGTTTTTTAGGGTTTAACATCGAATTACGAGGCAAAAATAGAAGCCACTTGTCCCAAATCACGGTACAGGTTCAAAGTTTTTTCGTTTTTTACACGAATTTCCATAAATTGGACACAAATTTTTCAAAAATCACAATTAATGACAATTCGTGATATATTTCTGATAATTCGTGTTTTATATAACTTTTTCTTTGTTAATTCATGTTTGATACATCCTCGCGGAATCCTCATGCCACTGCCGCATTTCATCAGCCAACCATTGCGGTTCAAGCACTTTCAGCCAAGCACCTCGCGAAAGCAACTGTCCCTTGAAGTCGGTGGTGGGTCGCAAATTGAGTTCAAAGTCGGCAAAGTCTTGCTGCTCATCGCATTGGAGTTCCTTTTGCGTGTGGTGCAAAGGCAAGTCGCGCAAATAATACCGTTCCATGCCAAAGGCACGAAGCACAACGCGCACAGGCTGGCTCCCATCGCCGATGACCACGCCATAGCACTCGCCGAAGAATTCCGTCGCATCAAAGTCGGGATCCATCTTGAAGGTTTCATCGATAGCGGTGATGTCTTCCATGCGGTCGAACGAGAACATAGCAAAGCCGCCATCGTCGAAACGGCCCAACAGATACCACCGTTGCCGGAACAGCTTGATGCAATACGGCGACAAGTTGAACGTCCTCGACTCCTTGGCTTGGTAACGCCGATACCGAACCGTGACTTTCTTGCCTTCATTCATGGCGCGAAGCACCCGCTCCAGCAGCTCGCCGTTGGATGGGATGTTTTCGAGCACGATGCGGCGTTGCAAGCCCATGCTCTCACTGATGAGGTTGTTCACCGTCAACGTGGAGAGCATCCAATTCTGCACCGAGTCCTCGTGCAACACTTCCTCGTTGCCTATGAAATAACGGTAACCATCCTTGCGGTCGCAGTCGATGTAGATGCCGAAGATGTCCTCGATGGCGTCCTTGTGGCGGTTGAAGGTGGTGCGACTCAACGGGATGCCTTCGCTCATCTCCGTCCGCAGCCATCTCTCGTTGATGTCGGCAAACGAAATCCGCTTGGCGCTGTGGATGGTGTTCACCAACCAGATGTATTCCTTGAATAATGTGGGGGTTCTCATATAAAACCGTTTGATGAGAAGGTTTGCTTTATTGTTGTGAGAACATCTTTTACTCTGCTTCCTCGGACAAGGACTTCAGGTGCTCGTAATAGCCCCCCAAACCGGCATCGGACTTGACGGCTTTCCCGCCTTGCTCGTATAATGCGATGAATTCGTCCTCATCAGCAAATTCCACTAAAAGATTCAAAGCCTGCGCACCAATGGCATCGTTCTTATGTGCCTGATAGACTTCACGGCAGCGAGTTGCCATCTTATTGGCCAACTCCTCACTTGTTTTCACTATCCCAATCGAGTCGCCGGCCTCCTCCAAAGCGCTAATCGTTTCCACATCACCTAAATAGGTATTCATCGCCCACTGCTGAAAATCCTGGATTTCTTGCGAGAGAGGGCTGCCTGTTATTTTCGAATTACCCTCAGCAATGTCAACCCTGATTTCCTTGGCATCCGGTATGAGCGGAATAGGGTCATAACCCATGGATTCTTCTACATAGCAAACCTCTCCCGAAGGCAGTGGCCCTCTAAGGATGCTGACACCCGTCTCGGGGTCGATTTCGCATTTCAAGACAAAATTCCCGTTGGATACAGCAGCGACGTCCAACAAGTCTCCCGACATATCCACTAAGCGCACGGAATCCACCGGGTCCGTCAAGGTTCCGCTGATGGTACACACATTGTCATTGTTTTCATTGCAGGCGCACAGCACTGCCAAAGCCATAAGAGCAAAAAGGATACGTTTCATAGCATAATTATTTTAATGTGAGAGGCAAAAATACAACTATTTTTGATTTGGGAATGAACTTATTGCAGAATTTAGGAATTCAGCTCAAAGAGTCCTGAAAGGACGCCCCTAATTCATCTGAGGTTTCAACCTCCGCAAAAGCAACGGTAGAGCCCTACCCCATCGGAGGTTTCAACCTCCGCCCTCTCCCAAGCATCGCATCACACATAGTCCCGAAGGGACGACCCTATCACATCGGAGGTTTCAACCTCCGCAACAAAAAGCGACAGTACCTCAGAGGTTTCAACCTCCGTATAAACCAGCCTCAAATCCTCTTCTTCCCCCAGTCTGCCTTCCAGATGTAGACCAACGAAATCAGACCAATGGAGATGTTGTAGACCCACTCGGCAGTCCAAACACCGGCAATGGTGGAGGTCTTCGACATCAGGAAGACATAGATGATGTAGATGATGAGGATGCCAAACTCCAAAGCCATGGCAGCCGTGGTGTTGCCCGTACCCGAAACGGCCTCAAAGAAGGTCATGGAGAAAGCACCCAGCAGCGTGGCGACACATATCACATAGACCGAAGGAATGGCGGCCTGCGCCAAAGCGAGGTCATCCGTGTAAATCTGAAGGACGAGTTGCGGGATAGTCGCCACTACTGCAACTAAAACCACACCACACAAAAAGCTGTTTTTCACCACTTTCCAGATGGTCGACATCACTTCGTTGCTCTTGCCCTCACCGATGATGCGGCTCGTCAAGGTGTTGGCGGTCGAGGCGAAGGCGATGCCTGGGATGATGAGGATCATATAGGTGCTGCGGACCACCGACGAGACCCCAATGGCCGTCTCGCCCATCTTCTCGATCATAACGAAGAAGATGAACCAAGCGCCGAACGAGAACAAACGCTGAATCATGCTCGGGAAGGCCACCTTGAGGATGTCGCCCATCAAGGCGGGCTGCCACTTGTGCCAACGGAACATGCCGTACTCCTCATGCGGTATCTTGATGTAGGTGTAAATCCAGAAGAAGAAAAACGCCGTGATTTCAGCCAACAACGAAGCCAACGCCGCACCGCCGATGCCCATTTCGGGCAAGCCCACATTACCGAAGATCAAAGCCCAGTCAAAGAAGATGTTGACCACCGCCATAATGATGGTCGAAAAGGTGATGACCTTGGTGCTGCTGATGCCGACATAGAAGGAGCGGAACAGGAAGTTGAACACCACGAACATGATGCCGAACTGCCTGAATTTCAAGTATTCGTTGGCCGCTACATAGATGTTTTCTGACTCGATGATGACATGCAACAGCCTATGGCTGAAGAAGAACAAGATACTGAACAGCAAGATGCCCAAGCCCAACACAAACGCTGCCCCATGCTGAAACACCACGCCGATTTTGCTGAAGTTGCCCTCGCCGTAACGTCGCGCGATGAAGATCTGTATGCCCACGGCAAAACCCATCGCCAAAGTGGTGAAGACGAAGTAAAACAAGCCTGCCATCATGGAGGCACTCAACTCGATGGTGCCGAGGTGACCCAAGAAAGCAGTGTCGGTAAAGGTGATGATGGTCTGCGCCAGGTTACCCAACATGATGGGGTAAGCGATGCGCCAAATCTCTCGGTTGGATATGGAGGTTTTCAGCATGCTGTATAACAATAAATTGCATTAAAAAATTTCTATTCTACAATAAAGCGTTTTGTCCCGCTCTTCCCGTCAGAATTTACCCTAAGATAATGTATACCACCTGGCAACGAAGGAAGACAAATCTCGGTCAAGCCCTGCTCCCATTGACCGCTTTGCATAAGCTGGCCCATTTCGTTGAAAATTTCATAACTCCCAGAAACCATTTGTAAACCACTGAAATACAACAAATCCTTGGTAGGATTGGGATACATTTCAAACGATAGGCCTTCCTTGTTTTCCGACAGACCATCGGGGTCAATGGGCATGAGATACGCCGACAAATCGAGTTTATGGAACTTGGCGGCGAGGCTAACGCCGAATTGCGAGATGTATTCGTTCGTCAAATAAAAATGATATGCACCACGATGCGCAATGGCCTCCACCTGATGAAAAGACAGGTTCAGACTTATTTTTCGCTTGTTTCCAGAAAAGAAATCTGTACCATGATAATCATAAAGCAATACGACAAACGGCTGCATGATAGTACTGTATCCGCAAAGCACTATCTGTTGGTTTTCAGGGATATAACAAGCCGATGTCACCAAACCATTGACGGCGAACTCGCTTTTGCGTTGGGCAACGTGAGTGCCAGGTGTTTTAGGCAACGCATACAAGGCTGTATGCTGCGTGGTCCATTGCTTGGTAAAGAGATAGATGCTATCGCCGACGACAATGAAGGCCTCGCAATCAAAATCGGTAGTGTTGTCAGGACAAGATAAGAAATCCACCTGGTCGACATAAGAAAACCACAACGTGTCGATGATGGGATTGTCGGACTGCAATGATGATTTCAAGATGCGCAAAAAATGGAGGTCCGTTCTATTACCAAAGCTGTTGTTTCCCGTATCACCGAGATAGACGTAAAGACTGTCGTGGTCACAGTCCTCCACATCTTGAAAAGGGATGCCCGAGAAGTACAATTGTTCGATGATGTGACCATCGGTGCTATCAATTTGGAAAAGGCTTTGGTCGTCATGGTCATTGTGGGTAAACAACATCTCGTCAAAAAACATCAGTCCCGAACTGCCATTCAGTAAAGTAGGTAAAGCAGTTGAAAAATAAGGTGTTACAATAGTATAAGGATATGTACAACTGCCATCGTTAACCGTAGCATTAGGTTCATAGTTAATGGCTCGCGGGTCGGTACAACCACATTCTTGGGCATAAGCCCTTATCAGGCTGAAACATAGCACAAAGCACACAAACAACTTTTTTATCAAATAGCTCATCTACAGCACTTTACGTTATTTCCAGATACTATTTTGAGCGAAGTAAAGCGTATGCCTTTCCCAAATGCTCCGTAATGTCGGAAGCTATCAAAGCCTCCTGCCCTATCTCGTCGGCGGCGAGGTCGCCCGCGAGGCCGTGGAGATAGACGCCCAAAACGGCAGCTTCCTCGGGCGAATAGCGTTGCGCCAAAAGCGAAAGGATGATGCCCGTCAGCACATCGCCGCTGCCCGCTGTAGCCATACCAGGGTTGCCCGTGGTGTTGAAGAAGATGGTGCCATTGGGCATCGCGACGGTGGTATGCGCACCCTTCACGATGACGACAAGGTTGTATTTGGTGGCCAGTTCCCTTTGTTTCTCAAGACGCTCGAACGAAGTCGAGGCCTTACCCACCAAGCGTTCAAACTCCTTGGGATGCGGGGTCAGTATCGTTTTTGCAGGCAGGAACGGCAGCCAAGTGGGGTTGTCGGAGAGGATGTTCAAGGCATCGGCATCCATGACTAAAGGCACTTGCACCTCTTGGATGAGACGTTTTAAGGCGCAGACGGTGTCATCGGCCTTGCCCAAGCCAGGACCTACACCCACAGCGGTAAAAGCATCCAATTTGCCAAATATCGAGAAGCAAGTTTCTGATTCGTCGCCATCAATCATAGCTTCGGGGATAGCGGTCTGCATGGGCAGCTGCGCCACCTTAGGCAGATGAACACTCAGCAGACCGACACCCGTGCGCACGCAGGCTTTTGCGCCTAATAAAGCCGCGCCCGTCTTGCCTTCGGAGCCGGCAATCAGCAGGGCGTGACCGTATGTGCCTTTGTGGGAGTATTTCGTGCGGTTGTGCAAAATCGGCTTCACCATCGCCTTGACGGTCAGCAGGTTATTGGTCTCCACCTCTTCCAGATAGCGCGGATGTAGGCCGATGTCCAAGACCTCGAAGCGGCCCACATACGGGTCGTTTTCGGGCAGCAGGAAAGCCAACTTGGGATTTTGGAAGGTAAGCGTATAGTCGGCCTTGAAGACGAAACCCAAGGCGCTGGGCTCGTCGGCGAAAAGGCCCGAAGGGATGTCGATAGCCACGCGGATGGCCTTGCTCTGGTTGAGGTAGGCGATCAAGTCGGCGGTCATGCCCTGCGGCGGACGGTTGAGGCCCGAGCCGAAGATGGCGTCGACCACCACATCGTTGGCATCGACTTTCGGGAAGTCGTCCTCAGTGAGGATGTCGAACATCGGCACCTTGGTCTCGTTCACGAGGCGATAGTAGTTCACCTCACAGTCGTGGCTCATGCGGTCGCTGTAGCGTACCATAAACACCTGTGGGACAATCTCTTGCTCGTTTAGCAGACGGGCCACCACGAGACCGTCGCCGCCGTTGTTGCCCATGCCGCAGAAGATCTTGATGGTCTTCTCGCGCGGCGTGCGGCGGTAGAGCCATTCAAAAACCTTGGTGGCGGCGCGTTCCATCAAGTCAACGGACTCGATAGGTTCGTTTTCTATCGTGTAGCGGTCGGCTTCTCTTATTTGTTCTACTGATAGGATTTTCATTATCTACCCTCCACTTTCCAAACAAAACCACAATGCTTGCATTTGCAGACAATATCACGACTGCCGATAAGGCCAGCCAGGATACCATTATCACCCAGAAACATAGAGCCAATGAGTCCGTTTCTCCAATCGAATCCACGTCTGCCTGTTACAATTCTTTTACTTCCACATTTTGGACAATACATAACGCTTCCTTATTTGTCACCTGCAAAGTTACAAAATACTATTCAATGATGACACTTTTTTCTCTTATAAATCCATTTTTTGGGAAATTGTGATTATCTTTGCAGCGTAAAACAGATTAAAGGAGAAGAGATTATGGCAACGGCGATTAAGGCGATACCGACGCTTTACGGGGATGCTGCCCGTCGCTTCCGCGACATGGCAGACGAGGCAGAGCGTGAATTTGACGAGCGTCCCAAGCGCGACATTACTAAGGATCCGAGTTACATTGCGATGTGTAGGATTTTGGAAAGGTCCAATCTCAGTTTGTGAGTTATGGCGTTTCTTGATGAAAATTGTACTCTTGATGTACTTACCGCTGACATTCTCAAAGAATGCCAGCCTTTTGAGTGTGGCGACAAGGATATGGATGAGTTCTTCTCGAAGGACGATTTGCGTTACACCTATTATCGTATGGGAAAGTCGTATTGCTTTCGGATGAATGAAGACAAAACGTCTATTGTCGCTTGTTTTACTGTTTCAAACGACAGCATTCGCATCTATGACTTGCCAAGTGCGCGCCGTCAGGCAATGTGGAGAATCACAAAGCGAGAGAAGATGCTGACACGCTATCCTGGTGTCTTAATAGGCAGATTGGCCGTGGCATCCAAATATTCTGGAATGGGGATTGGTTCTGAAGTATTGGAGTTTGTTCGAATGTGGTTCCTCAATGACGCAAACAAGACTGGATGTCGGTTCGCTATTGTTGATGCAAAAAACAGGAAGGATGTCCTAGGTTTCTATGAAAAGAATGGTTTTGTGTTTCTCTTCCCCAATGAGAAAGACGAGGATTTGTACACCAAACCGCCAAAAGACGAACAGGAAAAGGCAGAACGCCTAAGCCATCCTCGCAAACTGCGCACAAGGCTTATGTTCCGCGACTTGCTGAATGAATGATTTTATTTTCGATTTTTTCAAGATTTCTTGCGAAGCAATCCCATCAGAGTCTCTTCCAACTTCACTTTCCCCTCAAACAATATCCCCGTAATTCCCAAAGCATTCGCCGCCGCCACATTATTCGGGTTGTCATCAATAAACACTGTTTCCTCGGCATTGATGCCGAAGCGTTGCAAGGCCAGTTGGAAAATCCTCGTGTCGGGCTTCATCACCCGCTCGATGCCCGAAATCACCATGTCTTCCATGAGGTTGAGGACAGGATAGACCGGCCGCACCAAGGCGAAGGTCTCCTCCGACCAATTGGACAGTCCGAACACTCGGAACCCTTTGGCTTTCAGTTCCTTGACATACTCCTCCATGCCAGGAATCTGTCCGCCCATCATCTTCATGAACTCGCCGTAGTACAGCTCGATTTCCTTTTTCCACTCGGGATGCTCGGCGATGAGTTCCGCAACACCTTCCGCAATGGGTTTGCCGTTGTCGTGCTGGGCGTTCCACTCGTAGGTGCAGATGTGGGTGAGGAACCATTCGGCCTTGTCCACATCGCCGAAATAAGGGTCATAGAGGTAATGCGGGTTCCAGTCGAGGAGCACGCCGCCGTAGTCGAAGATGAGGTTTTTAATCATAGTTGAAGTAAGGCAATAAGAATTGTGAACACAAACTGAAGCACCATAACTACAAGAGCCCAATCTGTTTTTTTCTTATGCTTTCGCCGTTTCTTACCATTACATACTTTGTTCGAAGAAATCCTTTTACTTTTCTTCTTTTTATCCTTGATAAAACGTGGATTTGAATTGTTGAATACTTGAATGTTTATTACCATAATACTCTGAATTTGTTTTGGGGGTTAATAATCTACACCCCTTCTTGAAAAGGGGCCTAATCCCCGATTCAGAGTTATGAAAATGACATTCACATAGGAATGGTGAAAGATAGCATGTAATAAGTCTTCCAGATTGATGCCATTGACTTTTATGATAATAGAAATCTATTATCTTAGAAAATAACATCATCATATATTTAGCTTTGGCTAAAGATTCTTCCAATTTCATTTTAATGACAGCTTTTGACTTCTCAACCATTCTCACATTTGGATCCTTTACCACCTCCATCAAATTATTATTATTGACATTTAGATTAGAGACCTCATTTCGTTGACTATTATAATATTGGAATAGAAGGCTATCTCTTTTGATACACGAAGTATAAGTATCCTCTTGCTTATCGTTCAATGTAGAATATAACAAATCTTTCCTGCCACTGAACCGATAATTGAAAAATGAATGTAGGTTTGAATAAGAATAGCCAAAAAGAAAAACTTTCATAGTGATATTTATTTTACTGCAAAAATAAACAATTTTTCTAATAATGAAAGTGTTTTTAGTAATAAAAAAGAAAAAAAAATCTATTTGTTTATAAATCAATAAAATATTGCCGCAATAAAAACAATAAACACATAGTTTCATTGTGAACTACTGAACAAAAATGACGAAAATAATCAAACAGAAACCGTATTTTTGCGCATCAAAACCTGAAAAATATGCCCAACACCATAGACTTCGCTCCGCAAATCGCACAGGAACTCAACTTGGCCGCGCACCATGTGGCCAATGTCATTCGCCTCTTCGACGAAGGCGCCACCATCCCCTTCATCGCCCGCTACCGCAAAGAAATGACAGGCACGATGAATGAAGAGAACGTGGCCGCTGTGCAGAAACGCCTCGAACAACTCGTTGAACTCCAAAAACGTAAGGAAAGCGTCATCGCCTCTATCCGTGAGCAGGAGAAACTCACGCCCGAATTGGAGCAGAAGATACTGAACGCCAAGACTTTGCAGGAAGTCGAGGATTTGTATCTCCCCTACAAGCCCAAACGCCGCACCCGCGCCGCCATCGCCCGCGAAAAAGGTTTGGAGCCGCTTGCCGCACAAATCATGGCGCAGAACGTGGATATGGTGGACCGCCTTGCCGCACGTTATGTCAATGCTGGCAAGGGTGTCAACGACGTGGAAGAAGCCCTGCAAGGCGCGAAGGACATCATGGCCGAGTGGGTCTCTGAGAACATCAACGGGCGCAACCGCATCCGCAAGATTTTCCATATCCAAGGCGACATCAGCTCTACCGTAGTCAAAGGCAAGGAAGAGGAAGGCAAGACCTACCAGCAGTATTTCGACTTCCGCGAGCCTATCTCACAGGCGCCCTCGCACCGCCTCTTGGCTCTGTTCCGCGCCGAGGAAGAAGGCATGGTGAAACTGAAAATCAAAGTCGATGACGACTTTGTGCTCAATTCTTTGGAGAGCATCTTCCTGAAAAATGACAACGAATCATCGGAACTCGTGCGCGAGGCCATCGCCGACTCTTGGAAACGCCTTTTGGAGCCTTCCATCGAAACAGAAATCCGCAATTATTATAAGGAGAAAGCTGACGAGACCGCCATCCGCGTCTTCGCCGAGAATCTCAAACAACTCCTCTTAGCCGCCCCCATGGGCCAAAAGCGCGTCCTCGCCATCGACCCAGGCTTTAGAACGGGTTGCAAGGTGGTGGTCTTGAGCGAAACAGGTGCCTTGCTCCACAACGAGACCATTTATCCCCACCCGCCCAAGTCGGACACGGTGGGTGCCATGCGCAAAATCAAGAGCCTCGTGGATGCCTACCGCATCAAAGTCATCGCCATCGGCAACGGCACGGCGGGACGCGAGACCGAGGACTTCATCCGCAGCATCAAGTTCGACCGCGACCTGATGGCCGTGATGGTGAGCGAGAGCGGCGCATCGGTGTACAGCGCCTCCAAAATCGCCCGTGACGAGTTTCCTGACTATGACATCACCGTGCGCGGCGCGGTCAGCATCGGTCGCCGACTGATGGACCCGTTGGCCGAGTTGGTGAAGATAGACCCGAAGAGCATCGGCGTAGGACAATACCAGCACGATGTGGACCAAAAGAAACTCAGCGAGAGCCTTGACCAGACCGTGGAGAGTTGCGTGAACGCCGTCGGCGTGGAACTCAACACCGCCAGCCAGCAATTATTATCTTATGTGAGCGGCGTCGGCCCTGCCTTGGCTTCCAACATCATCACCTACCGCGAGGAAAACGGTGGCTTCAAGAACCGCAAACAACTCAAGGAGGTGCCGCGCCTCGGCGACAAAGCCTTCGAACAATGCGCCGGTTTCCTGCGTATCCATAACGGAGACAACCCTTTGGACCAAAGCGCCGTCCACCCCGAGAGCTACCACATCGTGGAGAAGATGGCCAAGACGCTGAACGTGAAGGTAAAAGACCTCATCGGCAACAAGGAACTCATCGCAAAAATCCACCCAAAGGAGTTTGTGGAAAAAGACTTCGGCTTAGAGACCATCAACGACATCCTCACCGAGTTGGACAAGCCTGGTCGTGACCCGCGCAAGACCTTTGAAGCCTTTGAGTTCGACAAAAACATCCGCACCATCAACGACTTACGTGTCGGCATGACCCTCAACGGCATCATCACTAACATCACGGCTTTCGGTGCCTTTGTCGACATCGGCGTACACCAGGACGGCCTCGTCCACATCAGCCAGATGGCCGACCACTATATCAAAGACCCGAACGAAGTGGTACACTTGAATCAAAAAGTTCGCGTGAAGGTTTTGGAAGTGGATGTGAACAGAAATCGCATCAGTTTGACGATGAAACTCTGACTGCCGCTTGGCATCATTGCGAGGAACGAAGCGATCCTGAAATTAAAGTTTTACGTCTGAATTGCTTCACTTCGTTCGTAATGACGCAAAGCGAGGCAAAAAGCTTCTTCCGTATCAGATTTTTTGTATTTTTGCGCTATTACAAAAAGTACCCCATGAAAAAAACTCTGATATTATTGGTTTTAACAGGTCTCTTCTTCAGCTCAGCCGCCCACCCCATAGACTTGGAAACGGCTCAATTCGTTGCTGCCAAATTCATGGCAACCAACGACTTGCAACTTGTTTCCACTTACCCAACATCCAAGAATATTGCTGCCTTCTACATCTTCAACACCGCAGATGGTTTCGTCATCGTTTCAGCCGACGATTGCGAGACGCCCATCATCGCCTATTCCCATGAAGGCCGCTTCAACCCAAACAATGTCCCCGTACAGATGGAGGACTACCTTCAGGATTTCGTCTCAAGAATGCAATACGGCATCGAAAACCATGTTGAAGCGGATGAACTTACGGCAAGGCAATGGGAATTGGTTAAGGCCACTGGCCGAATCAACGAAAGCAAGTCCACCAAAGCCGTTGCCCCCTTGCTGACCGAGAAATGGCACCAAGGTTGCCTATACAACAGCCTCTGCCCCGCCATGAGCGGCCCCTGCGACCATGCCGAAGTGGGCTGCGTAGCGGTAGCCATGGGACAAATCATGCACTATTGGAAGTACCCAGAAACCGGCTGGGGTTCAAATTCCTATTACCACTTAGGCGATGTGGGCGCAGAACTATCCGCCGATTTCGCTAACACAGTCTACGACTGGGACCACATGCCCGATTCGTTGACCGAGACCTCTACCGAAGCCGAAATAGTGGCGGTGGCAACATTGTTGTTCCATTGTGGTGTTTCGATAGAGATGGCATACAGCACCAACGGTTCATCATCCAATTCAAGTAAGATTCCCAATGCTCTGATGCGGTATTTCGACTACTCAAAACACCTCCACAGGGAAAGCAAATCCGATTTCAGCAACTATGAATGGCTTTCTATGATTAAAAGCGACCTCGACCTACAACGTCCAGTCCAATATTCTGGTTCGGGTAGCGGTGGACATGCTTTCGTTTGCGACGGCTACGACGACAACGACCTGCTGCATTTCAACTGGGGCTGGGGTGGTCCCGGCGATGGGTATTTCGCTTTAGGAAACTTGAATCCTATCGGTTATCAATTCAGCACCAACAACTCTGCCATCTTTGGCATTGTTCCTCTATATGAGCCTTGGCAAGTCACTGCCACAGTCTATCCACCCAACGCAGGCACCATCTTAGGCACTGGCGGATACCACATTGGTGAGTCATGTACACTGACAGCCGTGCCTGCCGAGCAATGCGATTTCTATTGTTGGAAACGGAACGGACAGGTTTTGACCTTTAATCCGACCTATACCATCGAAGAAGTGGATGGCGACATTGACGACCTCGTGGCCAATTTCACCTTGAGTCTGCCGGAACATATCACAGTGAGTCTTTATCCAGAAGCCGACAACCCGAACAGCCCTTCCGTAAGCTTGTCATGGGAATTGCAAGATTCGGACCAATGGACTCTGTTGAAAGAATTCAATGTAGCGGGAGATGGTGTAGGGACCGACGGCGAATACGTTTATACGAGTGGCAGTGCCACGAACAACTCAGTGACATTCCGCCAATACACTATGGATGGGGATTTAGTCGAAGCATTCAGCATCGAGGGATGCGACTACAGTCCAGCGCTGGCCTTTGACGGCAGTTACTTCTACTACCTAGGCCTCAACAACAAACTCCATTGTGTTGATTTGGCCAACAGGACACTCGTCTCAATTCATAGTTTGAGCAACGCATCGAGCCATACCAACTACAGAACTTTATGTGTTTACGACCCACTCAACGACGGCTTTTGGATTCCATCACACCGCTCAACCAACCTTGTCAGGCATTTAACGCTCATCAGCCGTAGCGGCCAATCCATACGAGAAGGCCCAAGTTTATATCCTCTGCTTCCACTGCAAGTAGCTCCTTGGGGTTCGTGCTATCATACGGCCAAAGACGAAACCCGACACTTGTTATTTGCCTACTCCGGGAAGCTTTATGATTATAATATCACCAACGACATCCTTTGCGACCATAGCATTGCCGATTTCCAACACGATTTCAAGGGAGCTTGCATAGGTCAATATGATGGAAAAGAATCCCTGTTTATCGTCTATCAAAACAAGGTTCACATCTACGAAATCAACTGCCATTTGTCTCAAATCGTAGGTTACCGCATCTACCGCTCCAATAGCGAAGGAGATACTGTGATGCTTGCCGATGGAGCAGCTGGCAATTCGTATATTGACCACACATGGGACCAAACTATAGCTGGCATTTACCGTTTCGGCATCAGTGAGGTTTATTTCAACGGTGTCGAATCCGAAATCATCTGGTCCGAGCCCATAGAGAAGACAGACATTGGCATCGATGAAAACCAAGGCCAAGAAATGCCAAAACAAAAAGTCCAAAAGGTGTTTGAAGACGGGAAAATCGTCATCATCAAAAATGGAAAACGCTACACCATAACTGGACAACTTTTGAATTGAGAATCCTTTAACATAAATTTTTATGAAAAGAATTATCCTACTTTACTTCGTTATTTTCGGGCTGTTTCTTTCCTCAATCGCCCGTCCCGTTGACGTGCAAACAGCGCAGTCCATTGCTTCCAAATTCATGGTAACCAACGACTTGCAACTTATTTCCACTTACCAAACAGCCAAGAACGCTGCCGCCTTTTACGTCTTCAACACCTCAAACGGTTTTATCATCGTTTCAGCCGACGACTGCGAGACGCCCATCATCGCCTATTCCCATGAAGGCCGCTTCTACCCGAACAATATCCCCATGCAGATGGAGGACTACCTTCAGGATTTCGTCTCAAGAATACAATACGGCATCGAAAACCATGTTGCAGCGGATGAACTTACGGCAAGACAATGGGAATTGGTTAAGGCCACTGGCCGAATCAACGAAAGCAAGTCCACCAAAGCCGTTGCCCCTTTGCTGACCGAGAAATGGCACCAAGGTTGCCTTTACAACAGCCTCTGCCCTACCATAAACGGTCCCTGCGACCATGCAGAAGTGGGCTGCGTGGCGGTGGCCATGGGACAAATCATGCACTATTGGAACTATCCCACCACAGGCTGGGACTCCCATTCCTATTCCAATGCAGGAGTCACGCTTTCCGCCGACTTTGGCAACACCACCTACGACTGGAACCACATGCCCGACTCGTTGACCGAGGCTTCAAGCGAAGCAGAAATAGAGGCTGTGGCTACACTGCTCTACCACTGCGGCGTTGCGTTAGACATGAACTATAGTGCAAATGGTTCGTCAACAGACTCCAACAAAGTACCCAACGCCCTGAAACGCTATTTCAATTATTCCCGGTATCTCCATCGCGAGAAAAAAGGCAATGACAATGCCGCCTGGCTCGCCCTGTTGAAAAACGACCTCGACTTGCAACGCCCCGTGTTATATTCAGGCAGAGGAAATGGAAGCCACGCCTTCGTCTGCGACGGTTACGATGACAACGACCTGCTCCATTTCAACTGGGGCTGGGGCACCGCTAACGGCTATTTCGCCTTGGGAAACATCAATCCCATTGGCTATGATTTCAGCAGCAACAACTACGCCATCTTCGGCATCGACCCGCACTATGAGCCTTATACGGTTACTGCCACGGCCTACCCACCCATAGGGGGCACCATCGAAGGAACTGGGGAATACCATCTCAGTGAGCTTTGCACACTCACCGCAATCCCAACCGAAAGCAGCCAATTCAATTACTGGAAGAGAGGCGGTGGTGTTGTATCCTACGACAGGACATACTCATTCACTGTCAATGACGATATTGACGACATCGAAGCCTACTTTTCTTTTCATCCCGTAAAAGAAATCACCGCCACTCACGCACCCGACACAAACGATGTGAACAGCCCTTACATCAACCTGTTATGGAGCTTTGACGACAACCACGTCTGGCCTCAATTAAAACAAATCCTAATTGACGATGACCAACTAAGTGTGACCACGGATGGCGAATTCATCTATACCCTCAGCATAAGTTACGACTCCTTATTTCACCCAACTTCCAAGATATGGAAATACACTATGGATGGAGAATTATTAGAGTTTTGCACCTTCAACATTTCCATCCCCAACATTACTTGCGACGGAAACTATCTTTATTTTGCCAATAACAGTATCTACAGCGAGTATCTGTATTGCACCGATTTCAACACCATAATCGACAGCATCAATGTAGGCTTCCGGCCATACCATTGTGCTTACGATGCCGAAAACGACGGTTTTTGGCTGTCAAATTCTTCCTCTAGTAATAGCAACATCGTACTCGTCAACCGTCAAGGGCAAAGGTTATGCGACGGACCGAGCGTTCCAACATTAGATATTGAAGGATTGGGTAGCATCATCGCCGAAGACGGCAATCCTCACTTGCTTGTTTTCAACTCTACCGCTACTAATTTTGTTCGCGATTACGACATTTCAAACCACTGTTTCAACACCAATCTCGCCATCTCATTGAACTTTGGTGGTCGTATCAATGGGGCATGCATTGGGAAATACGACGGCAAGGATGCCCTGTTTGTTGCCCCTTACCAACATTATTCAGATGGCAGCAGCATTCTCATCTTTGAAATCAACAGCCATTTTGCACCGGTCATGCACTATCGCCTTTATCGCTCTGATAGCGAGGGAAACACCATAACGCTTGCCGATGAAGCCTCAGGTACGTCATTCATCGACTCAACATGGAACGACGCCCCTGCAGGCATGTATCGTTTCGGCATCAGCGAGGTGTATTTCAACGACACAGAATCAGAAATCATTTGGTCCGACGCTATCGAGAAGACAGACTTTGGCATCGAAGAAAACGACGGCCAAGAAGTACCAAAACAACAAGTCCAAAAGGTATTTGAAGACGGAAAAATCGTCATCATCAAAAACGGGAAACGCTACTCCGTGACCGGACAACTTTTGAATTAATAACCCATAAGCACCTAATATTAAGTAGATGAGCAGAATTAGTTTACATAAAGGCAGGAAAAATTGGCCGTCAACAGTCAGCCATCAGCAGTCAGCCATAGTGCTACCTAGCTGATAGCTGACGGCTGATTGCTTACAGCTATAAAGATTATAATAATGCATTTTAATACAGTTACTTATGAAAAGAACCTTCCTACTTTACTTCGCCATTTTCGTGCTGTTGCTTTCCTCAACCGCCCGTCCCATTGGCCTGCAAACGGCTCAATCCATTGCCGCCAAATTCATGGCGACGAACGACTTGCAACTTGCAGCTACCTATCAAACGAAAAGCAACACTACCGCCTTCTACATCTTCAACACCGCAGATGGCTTCGTCATTGTTTCAGCCGACGACTGCGAGACGCCCATCGTCGCCTATTCCCATGAAGGCCGCTTCAACCCGAACAATATTCCTGTACAGATGGAGGACTACCTTCAGGATTTCGTGGCAAGGATGCAATACGGCATTGAAAACCATGTTGCAGCGGATGAACTTACGGCAAGGCAATGGGAATTGGTTAAGGCCACTGGCCGAATCAACGAAAGCAAGTCCATCAAAGCTGTGGCACCTTTGCTGACCGAGAAATGGCACCAAGGTTGCCGCTACAACAGCCTATGCCCCACCATGAGTGGTCCCTGCGGCCATGCAGAAGTGGGCTGCGTGGCGGTTGCCATGGGGCAAATCATGCACTATTGGAAGTACCCTGCCATGGGCTGGGGCTCCCATTCCTATTCCAATGCAGGCACCACGCTTTCCGCCAACTTCGGCAACACCACCTACGACTGGGAACACATGCCCGACTCGTTGACCGATGCTTCAACCGAAGCCGAAATCGAGGCTGTGGCCACTTTGCTGTACCATTGCGGCGTTTCGGTGGATATGTATTATACCATCAATGGCTCAGGGGCCAACTCCAACGATGTGCCCAATGCGCTGAGACGCTATTTCAATTATTCAAGGCTTGCCCATAGGGAAAAGCAATCCAATTACAACAATGAAGAGTGGTTGGCGATGGTGAAACACGACCTCGATCTGCAACGTCCGGTGCTCTATTCAGGTAGTGGCGACCAAGGCAGTCACGCTTTCGTTTGCGACGGCTACGACGACAACATCCTGCTGCATTTCAACTGGGGCTGGGGCACCGCTAACGGCTACTTCGCATTGGGCAACCTAAACCCCAACGGATATGCCTTCAACAACAACAATTACGCCATCTTCGACATCATCCCACATTACGATCCATGCCAAGTCGTCGCCACGGCATACCCATCCACAGCGGGTACCATCGAAGGCATTGGCGGGTATCATATCGGTGAGCAATGCACTTTAACTGTCTTTCTCTCTGATGATTACAGGTTTTATTGCTGGAAGAAAAACGGTCAAATCATTTCCAACTTATCTTCAGTCACCTTTGCCGTGGAAGAAGACACCCTCAACATCGAAGCCCATTTCTCTTGCCATCCAGTGAGCGAAATCACAGCAAGCCACTCACCCGACGCAAGCGACCCGAATAGTCCCGAAATAAGTCTCTCATGGAATCACACCGATGGTGATTGGCACCTCTTGAAACAATTTGAAATCAGCGGGGAAACGGGCGGAGTGGCCACTGATGGTGAATACATCTACGTCTCTTACGCGGCATGGAACGACCCGCCTAATATGATTGAAAAATATACCATGGATGGGGACTTGGTGGAAGCATTTGACCTGGAAGGTATTCCCGATGCCTTATGTCTTGTCTACGATGGCAACAGTTTTTATTGCAACAGCTTGAATACCCCAACTAGTCTTACAGTATTATACCAAATCGACATCGACAACAGAACGGTTATCGACAGTACGGCCATAAACTTATTATTTTTCGGAACAATGGCATACGACTCCGAACATGACGGTTTTTGGCTTTGCAATGATTACCAGACCCATCTTTATAACCGCCAAGGACAAAGAATCCAAACCAGCCCATCAGTTTCAGATTACATCTATGGTTCGGGATATTATACCGCCCACGACGAAACGCCACACCTGTTGCTCACACTTGAATCAGGAGTTTACGATTACGACATCAACAACAACGTCATCCTTGGCAACCCTCTATTACCGATGAACGATGGAGACAACTTAGGTTTTGGAGCCTGCACTGCAAAATACGACGACAAGGATGCTTTGATTTTTGCCGTTAACGACACCCTACGCATCTATGAAATCGAGAGCACGCTCGCACAAATCATAGGTTACCGCATCTACCGCGCCGACAGCGAAGGAAACACGGTGATGCTCGCCGACCATGTTGACGGCTCGGATTACATCGACAACACTTGGAATGATGCCTTGGCGGGAATGTACCGATTCGGCATCAGCATGGTCTTCGCCAACGGTGTCGAGTCGGAAACCATCTGGTCCGAGTTCATCGAGAAAACCGACTACGGCATTGGTGAAAGCAATGATGATTCAACGAGTAGCGCTGTCCAGAAAGTGGTTGAAAACGGACAAATCATCATCATTAAGGATGGGAAGCGATATAGTATCATGGGGCAACAGTTGAATTAAACACTTGACTATGACCTGTGATCATGACCATGACTGTTTTCAGCGGACATCAAGTTTTCTTCCATGAATTGAAACAGACTTCATTCAGAAGAAAAAAGTTTCTGCATCGTCGAGATGGTCATGGTCACTGGTCAAAAAAACGTATTTTTGCAGCGTGTTTGCAATAAAACCACGGCAAATCAGTTAATGATACAAACCGATCAACGATGAAAAGACTTAGAATATTTACCCTATTGTTGGCATTCACAATGGCCGCTCCTGCCCTGCTCCACGCCCAAATCGTCAAAGGCGAGGTGTTTTTTGGCGGCAACGCCTGTCAGGTGGATGGCGACGAATGTTATGGCTTTAGGAGATTCGGCGTACATGCCGGTGCCGGGGCCTTAATCCCCATCCTAAAAGTTTCAGATTTTAGCATGGATGTCGGCTTGGAGGTGCTTTTCAACCAAAAAGGCGCTTACAAAGGCGATTCCCTAAGACTGCATCTAGGTTCTTATACTGGCAAATACAATCTAAAGCTCAACTATGCCGAGATTCCGCTGATGTTATATATTACCGATAAGGACCGTTACAGCCTTGGCGTCGGCGTTTCGTACGGACGCATCGTATATCTCGATGAAAAGCACAACGGTGTTTCGACGGGCATCGCCTTGGGCGACGGCAAGTTGCATTGGAAAGAGAACGAAGAGAATCTCCCCGACATAAGCAGAGTGAAAGACATCGACGAGTTGGCAGAAATCGTCTATTCCTCTGGATTCCCAGATACAATCCAAATTTCCTCTGTGGTCGCCAATTCAAACTCATATCGCGCCAACGACTTCAATATCTGCGCCAGTTTGAGAGTACGCATTTGGGAAGGCTTTCATGCCGAGTTGCGTTACCAGTATTCGCTGAGTCCCATCAGAACGAGGATGTTCTATAGAGACGAAAGCCAAAACCTTGACAGCCGAATCCGTACGCAATTCAACAACGCCATCACCTTGCGGCTGGTTTATATCTTCAACGAGCACCGAAGCAAGGCGAATAAGGAATCGTCGAAGGAGAAACAATAGTCTGGAGATTCCCCTATGGGGAATGGAGTAATTGATACATCTATCATGCGGCGGCTTGTGGCGCCTACGGAAAGTAGGTCCTACATGCCGCCGCAGTTATAAATGCGCTCCACTTCCATTCCCGAAGGGAATCCTCCTCAGAGGCCTAGGTAATAATCCTTCAGAAATTCACAGTATTGCGCTGTAAAGCGTTTGTCCGCCTCGCGGATGACAAAGGTCTCTTCACTCACGGCATCACGTTTTCCGAAACCTAGTTCCAAATTGACGCGGTTGGGCTCTCTGCCTGCTATCGGGATGATAGTCATTCGTTTGCGGAGGAAAAGACCCAATTGTTCCGCCGTTTTCAAAAACTCCTGCGACACATCGAAAGGCAGCACCACTGCCAACCGACCGTCAGGCTGCATCAGGCGGCAGACTTCGTGGCAAAGGGTAGCATACGACAAGCCCGCGTCGTTGTGGCGCGCTCGGCTCTTGCGCTCCGAATCGCATTTCGAGAAACGGTTGAAAAACGGTGGGTTGGAGATGATAAGGTCGTACCGTTTATCCGGTTTGAAATCAACGATACTGCAACAATGGGCTTGCAGATGCTCGCGCCACTGCGAGGCCTCAAAGTTAATGCTCGCCTCCTCAATGGAAGCCTTGTCGATATCCACAGCATCCACGTGGGCGACAACCTTTTGCGAAAGCATCAGTGGCAGCAGACCACAACCTGTGCCAATATCCAGCACAATGTCTGTCGGTTTGACCTCGGTCCAGCGTCCCAGCAAAATGGCATCCGTCCCCACCTTCATCGTCGAGCGGTGATGATAGAGGCTGAAATGCTTGAAGTGGAAGGGACGCGCGTCGGTCATTGCAAATACATGTCAATCAAGCCTTCAGGCGCAGTGATGGTGAGGATTTTCTTGTCGCGGTCGACGTTTTGGATTACCTGGTCAAGAATCGGAATGAGGATTTCCTTCTTGCCTTTCATCACCTGCAAGATGGCTTGTGTGGGGTATTCCAGCACCTCGGTGACAGGGCCCAACTCGCCTTTCTCTGTATCGACCACCGTAAAGCCCACAATCTCATGGAAGTAAAATTGCTTGCCGCTGAGTTTGGGCAACATCTCCATGGGTAGATAAACGACCTTTCCGACAAGGTTTTGTGCTTGCTCGATGGTCTTCACATCCTGCACCTGGACAAAGAACTTGTCGCCGTTGGGTGTGATTTTCTCCACGAAAAAGGGTGTCAGCACCTTGTTGATTTCGAGGAAAAAATGCTTCATTTCGAGGTAAGCAGAGGGGTCGTCGGCCTCGATTTTCATGGTCACCTCCCCTTTCAGGCCATGCGTTTTGACGATCTTGCCCAAGTAAAAACAGTCTTCTTTTTTCATACATTCATTGACTCGGGACGCGAGACTTCGGGACTTTTTGACTATGACCAAGAACCATGACTATGACCGCTTGGGATAGGCTGTTAGCTTTCAGCACTGCCTGGTCATAGTCATTGTCACAAGTCATAGTCCCATAGTCTCGCGTCTTTTTTAATTTTGCTGCAAAGATAAAACTTTTTATTTTTGCAACTCATATTTCAACCCATGCACGAGTTTTCGCATTTGTTTTTGGATGTACTGAGAAACAGCGTCTTAATCACCGGTTTGGTGATGATTATGATGCTGATGATCGAGTATGTCAACATCCACTCGCATGGGAAATGGTTCACGAGGCTACGTAAAAACCGTTTTGGACAGGTCGTCTTAGGCGCGGTCTTGGGCATCGTCCCGGGCTGCATGGGCGGCTTTGCCGCCGTGTCGATGTATTCGCACAAGTTGCTGACCTTCGGCGCATTGGTCGCCATGATGATTGCCTCGTCGGGCGACGAAGCCTTTGTCATGCTCGCCATGATACCCAAACAAGCCCTGCTTTTGATGGCGATTCTGTTTGTGGTGGCCTTAGCCGCTGGATGGCTGGTTGACAGGTTTTCCAAAGCAGGGAAAGCGAAAGACGAAGGTTGTGCGGAAGGCTATCAAATCCACGAGGAGGACGAAAAGGAAGAAAGTGATGACAAACCTACCTTACGCAACATGCGCCACGCCAGTGCGGAGCGTATCGCCCTGCTGCTTGGCGTGATTTTGTTCATTGTTGCCTTGGCCTTCGGCACGTTGGAACACGAGCACGAGGAAAGCGTCCACACCCATCTGAACATCTTCAACGAGTATTGGATGAACCTCATCTTTGCCGTCGTGAGTCTCTTTGTGGTGTGGTTCATCGCCACGGCAGGTGAGCATATCATCAAGGAACACCTCTGGGAGCACATCATCCGCAAACATTTCCTGAGCATCTTCATCTGGACTTTCGGTGCCCTGTTTGTCATCCAAGTCGGGCTGCATTACTTTGATATTGAAACCCTTATCAGCAACAACATCCCATGGATGATCCTGTTGGCCGTTTTGGTCGGCATCATTCCCGAGTCGGGACCGCATCTGCTGTTTGTCACCTTGTTTGCCACGGGCACAGTGCCTTTCTCGGTGCTATTAGCCAGCAGCATCTCGCAGGATGGTCACGCCTCTCTGCCGTTGTTGGCCGAAAGCAAACGGAGTTTCCTCAAAGCGAAAATCGTCAATGCCTTGGTGGCGGCAGTCGCTGGATACATTTGTTATTTTGTTGGATTTTAAGATATTACGCCATGAAACCAAAAACCATACGATACACCTTATTCATCCTGCTCATTCTCAGTAGCGCACTGTCATTTGGCCAAAAAAAGTGGGACTTCGACTTTGGCCTTGGTACCACACTTCACACGGGCAACGTCAACACTTGCAACCTCAACCATTACGCCTCGATTATCCGCAACGACAGCCTCTTGGCCTTCGACTTCAAGTATAAGCTCCTCTACAGTTCGCTCATCAACAGGAACAGCACAGGGAACCATTGGGAAGAGACCAATTTCGAGATCAACGGCGGACTCAAGGTGGACTATCTACAATATGGGAAATTCTCGCCGTTTTTGGCTTGCGAAATGCTTATGAACAAATACAAAGGATACGACCTTAAACTAAGCGGACTGATCGGTCTTAAATATAGGATTTACGTAAAACCCTCATTTTGTGATTATTCCATTAGCGCTGCTTTCGTTTACGACTGGACCGACTTCACCGACGAAACCGTTCTTCCCAACAACAACTACCGCATTTCCATCCGTCCCAAAATCAAGCAGAGGCTGAGCGAAAACCTCATGCTGTTGAATCTCACCTTTTTCCAGCCTTCGGTGCTTGATTTTAAAGACATTATCATCAACAACACGACAAAGCTACAGACGAAACTCACGAAAATGCTGTTCCTCGACCTTTCGTTTAGTTACGAATATCGCAGCCTTGTCCCTTCCGAAAAATACAAGAAGCACGACTTCATGACGGAGGTCTCACTGAGAGTGAAGTTTTAATGCTCTGCCGGACATAGATTCCAGCCTTCCCACGAGCCCTCGCAGGATTGACATGTCCAGCAGAATTGGGAACAGTTTTAATGCTCTGTTAGACATAGATTCCAGCCTTCCCACGAGCTCTCGCAGGAATGACATGTCCAGCAGGATGGGAAACAGATTTAATGCTCTGTTGGACATAGATTCCAGCCTCCCCACGAGCCCACGTTGGAATGACATGTCCAGCAGAATTGAGAACAGTTTTTATTGTTTTTTCTTGCATAACAGAAAAAAGCTGTATTTTTGCGGTCGAATTACAAAGGGGTGCCTTCCCTGCCATCCGTCATTGCGGAATGAGTGGCAGGTTGAAAAGGCTGAGAACATACCCTATTACCTGATCCGGATAATGCCGGCGTAGGGATTGGATAGATTCGAGCATTCCCCTTCACATTTTTATTAAACTAAAAGTTCAAAAGATGAAAAGGTTTTATCTTGGAATTGCTGCATTGTTCATTGCAGCTAATTTGAATGCCCAAAACAACGATGTGATTTTCGACACCACAAAGTTTGAGACACTTAACGAGGTGGTAGTCAGCGGCGTGCGCGTACAGAAAAACGCGCCTTTTGCCGTCACCAACATCCAGAAGGACGAGCTTGGTGAATTCTCAAAAACCGGTCAAGAGCTGCCCTTCCTCTTCGCCAAAACACCTGGCATCATCGCTTGGGGCGAGAACGGCATAGGTTCAGGCACCTCTTACATGCGCATTCGTGGTGCCGGCGACTCGCGCATCAACGTGACCCTCGACGGCGTATCGCTCAACTCGCCCGAAGACCAGTGCGTGTTCTGGGCCAACATGAATAGCTACGGCTCACTGCTCAGCTCAGTGCAGATCCAACGCGGCGTGGGTAGCTCCACCAACGGCGACGGCGCCTTCGGTGGCACGGTGTCGCTGACATCGGCCAAGCCTTCCCTTGTACCGAGTGCCGAGATCACTGGCTCATACGGCTCGTTCAACACCCTCAACTTCGGAGCCAAGGCCTCCACGGGCTTGCTGTGGAACCACCTCATCGTCGACGGTGCCTACCACGAGACCCACACCAACGGCTTCATCCACGGCACCAAGGGTCGCAGCGGCAGCTACTACGGTGGCCTGACCTGGATGGGCAAGAACTTCGTCCTCCGATACAAGAACATCGGCAACTTCGAGATGACCGGTCAGGCCTGGAACGGCGTGACGGCAGGTAATAACGACCTCAGCCTCATGGACGGCACCTATGGCGAACATACAGGAATCAAGACCTACGCCGATATGTATAAGGTGGGCCTAGGACAGTTCAACTCTCTCTACGAATACCTTGTCACCGACGATGACGGCAACTTTATCCAAGATGAAAACGGCCATTACATGACCCAACGCTACCAGATGAACAACGGTACTTTTTGGGACCGCACCACCGACAACTTCTGGCAAAACCACAACCTCCTCTCCGCCGCCTGGGAAATCAACGAGCACTGGGCGACCACGGCCACACTGCACTACACCTACGGCTACGGCTATTACGAGGAGTTCCGTCCCAACAACAAACTCTCGAAGTTCGGCATGACCTATTACGACGCTGAAGGCAACCAAGTGAAGAAGACCGACTTTGTCCGCAAGAAAGGACTGCGTCAGAACACCTACGGCCTCGTTTGGTTCACCCGTTACAAGAACGCGAACTGGAACATCATCGGCGGTATCTCGGCGCAGAACTTCAAAGGCAACCACTTCGGCTATGTCACCTACATTGCCAATGAAGGCGTGGCCAACAAATACCTCGCCGACGGCGACTATAAATACTACGACTCCGACGCCTCCAAGTTCGACGGTAGTGCCTTCATCAAGGCGGCCTACACCTTCGCCAACTATTGGACCGTCTTCGGTGACATGCAGTTCCGCTATGTGGACTACAAGACCAACGGCATCAACGACAAGTTCTACGACGACGAGAGCGGCTACTACAACCAGCCTTTAGACATCCATGAGAAATACCCCTTCTTCAATCCCAAGGGCGGCATCTCCTTCGACATGGGCGGCCACCACGCCTACGCATCAGTGGCTTGGAGCCATCGCGAGCCTGAACGCAACAACTTCACCGACAACGGCTCCTACCCTTTCCCAAAGCCTGAGCAACTCCTTGACTATGAATTAGGTTACAACTACAATGGTCGCATCTGGCAGGCTGGCGCCAACCTCTATTATATGGACTACATCGACCAGTTTGTGCAAACAGGTGAAGTGAGCGACATCGGCGAGGCACTGACCACCAACATCAAGAAGTCGTACCGCATAGGCGTTGAGTTGCAGGCTGGTGTAAGCCCCACCAAGTGGTTGACCATCGAGGCCAACGCCGCCTTGAGCCAAAACAAAATCAAGGACTTCGACGAAGTCGTGGAGAATTGGGACGATTGGGAAGGCAACACCGATGCCCAGGGCAACGCCTACGATGGCGACGGCTACGATGTCATCCACTACGACAACTCGACCTTGGCCTTCTCGCCCTCAGTCATCCTGAACGGTTTCATCACCTTCCACCACAAGGGCTTCGAGGCCGTTTGGCACACCAATTACGTCTCACGCATGTATCTCGATAACACCCAAAATCTTGACCGTTCGTTGCCTGCTTTCAGCACCTCCAACATCAGCCTCGGCTATACGCTGAAGCCTAAGAAGGTCGTCAAGGAAGTCGTCTTCAAGGTGAACTTCAACAACATCTTCAACAAGCGTTACGCTGCCAGCGGCTGGGTGTATTCGGCCATCTGCGACAGCTACGGTCACCCGAACGACAACCGCTACTACCAAATCGGTTTCATCCCGATGGCAGGGTTCAATGTCATGGGGAATCTGACGCTAAGGTTCTAAAGCTGAAAGAGATTCCCTTCGGGAATGGAGTAAAGTACTAGAATAATAAGCGGCGGCAAGTAATGTTTACCCGTTGTAAACGCTACAAGCCGCCGCATTTTAGTTGGATGAATTCGCCATTCCCCGCAGGGGAATCTCAATTCCGTTTAATTCCTTTTTGCAATCCGTTTCGCCACGCCGATAGCCCCCGTGGGACAGACAAGTCGGCAGAGATGGCAACCCACACAACGTTTTCCGTCGAGGCGAGGCTGACGCAGGTCTAAATCAAACGTGATAGCCTGATGGCCACCGTCTTGGCAGGAGGTATAGCAGCGGCCGCAGCCGATGCATTGCTCACGGTCGAAGGTAGGATACACGATGGTGTCACGGTCGAGGTCGGTAGGCGTTTCGAAGTTGGGTAGCTCCTCGCCCACCAGGTCCGACAGGTGATCGATACCACGTTCAGCCATATAGTTTTGCAGCCCCAACACAAGGTCATCGATGATACGATAGCCGTACTGCATCACGGCGGTGCACACCTGCACGTTGCTGCAGCCCAGCTGGATGAACTCAAGCGCATCGCGCCAGGTCTCGATGCCACCGATACCGCTCAGCTGGATCGGCTTGCCGATACGGTTATCGTTGATGATGGGGTTTCTCGCTATCTCAACGATTTGGCGCAAGGCGATAGGCTTCACGGCGCGGCCAGAGAGTCCCGAGACAGTCTTTTTTCCCGTGACGGCGCCACGATCACCCATAGTCACACTCTTGATGGTGTTGATGGCCGAGATGGCATCGGCATCGGCAAAGTGAGCGGCCATGGCGGGATGGTTGATTTGGGTGATGTTGGGGGTCATCTTAGGAATGACGGGGATCTTGACACTGCGTTTCACGTATGCCGTGAAGAAGAGCACCAATTCGGCGTTCTGACCCACGTCGCTGCCCCGGCCAGCCAGTCGCATCTGTGGGCAGGAGAAGTTCAGCTCCACGGCGTCAGCACCGGCTTCCTCGGCCATCTTAGCTAGAGTAATCCATTCCATCTCAGTCGTGCCCATAATGGAGGCAATGACGACCTTCGAGGGATAGTTCTGCTTCAGCCTACGCAGAATGTCGAAATCCATCTCCACGGGATTCTCGCTCAGCTGTTCCATGTTGCGGAACGCAAAGAAATCCGACCGACCCAGTTCGTTGACGGCGTCGAAGCGCGGCGACACCTCGCGGATGTCCTCCATGCAGATGGTCTTGTAGAACACGCCCGCCCATCCTGCTTCGAAGGCACGGGCCACCATCTCGTAGTTGGTGCAGATGGCCGACGAGGCGAGGAAGAAAGGATTCTCGCAATGGATGCCGCAGAAGTCGATGGCGAGGCTGGGGAGGGGTTGTCGGGGAATGTTCCCTTTGACGGCGGCGGCCAGCTCCTTGATACGGATAGGCCTATCGTAGTGGATGCAGGCCTCCTCGGCGGCTTGCAGTTCGACATCGCTACACGGGTCGAGCCATAGTCCCGCGACGACTTCGTTACCGAATCTAATAGCACGGATGGCGCACGCCGGGTCTCCGTTTTTACAAGCTTTGCTGCAAGGTGCCTCAGCGCAGAGCAAGCAGCGTGAGGCTTCTTCTTGGATATGCATGGTTTTGTTCATAGTGTTAAGTGTTTTTCGGGACAAAAATAGGAATAATTTGATAAACAACTGTAAAAACAAATTGCAACATCTATGATGCCGTTGGTCATAAGCAATCACCCTTCAGCACGGTAGCACTAAGGCTGACGGCTCTGTTGACCATGTTCAAAAAAAGACAGAAACTGCATTTTCGTTTGTTTTTGAATTTGAATAAGATGTGTCAAGACCTTTCACCCCTCAGGTGAGTGGTTGAAGGTCATGCATCAAGACCTTTTACTACTCAGCTGAGTACATTTTGTCATGTGTCAAGACCTTTTACCACTCAGGTGAGTTCATTTTCTCATGCTTCAACACCCCAAAGGACTCAAAATCGGACAAAACGTCATGCATCAAGACCTTTCACCCCTCAGGTGAGTGGTTATAGGTCATGCACCAAGACCTTTTACTACTCAGGTGAGGGTTTGGGGTGTTGCACCAAGACTTACGGCAGCATCACTTTGAGGATGTAGTCAGCCTTGTCTCTTACATATTGTCGCACTTCTTCCCCCTCAAGGATAGTTATATGTTCAGGCAAGCTTAATACAAATCGTCCAATACCTTCCATACTACACACATCCCCTTCATAATACCAGGCATCTTTGTCTTGGATAATCTCTCTTGCAGTAAGAGGGAAATCTTCAACCATGCGGTTTTTGGCAACCTGGCAGAGCTCGATCCTCTGTACTGGTATCTTTTTGGATTGCTGGAATCCAGGAAAAACGGTGTGCTTCGATACAGCAACCATTACTACGAGACCTTTCGAGAGAAGAGAGATATTCTGCTCAACTTCCTGTGGGTCAGAGCCGGTTGGAAGCCGGCATGGAAAATTTTTGACGATTGAGCAAATAAACTTATATCTTTGCTCTTTGAAACAACGTTGATTTCGAATTGAATTGTCTGCAAAAAGTTATGAATTGCTTGCATTTAACTTGTATCTTTGCTCTTTGAAACAACACTTCAGCCGCTCGGGGTCGCCGTCCATCCGTTGTGAATTGCTTGCATTTAACTTGTATCTTTGCTCTTTGAAACAACCTATTGACATGGTATGGCTTCCCGAAGTGTGTTGTGAATTGCTTGCATTTAACTTGTATCTTTGCTCTTTGAAACAACCAGTAACGCCCGCACAAGGCCATCGCTACTGTTGTGAATTGCTTGCATTTAACTTGTATCTTTGCTCTTTGAAACAACCCTCAACGATTTTCTCTTCCAGCATGGGAGTTGTGAATTGCTTGCATTTAACTTGTATCTTTGCTCTTTGAAACAACAGGTAACGAGGAAGCGACAATGGCGTTGAAGTTGTGAATTGCTTGCATTTAACTTGTATCTTTGCTCTTTGAAACAACTATATATATGATTTGGCAGGTTGACAAAAGTTGTGAATTGCTTGCATTTAACTTGTATCTTTGCTCTTTGAAACAACCGCCAAAACAACGGATGCAAGCCAATGGATGTTGTGAATTGCTTGCATTTAACTTGTATCTTTGCTCTTTGAAACAACTATTATAAATATAGTTCCAAATCGGAAAAAGTTGTGAATTGCTTGCATTTAACTTGTATCTTTGCTCTTTGAAACAACTCATCGACTACGATATTGTCGCAGAAAAGGTTGTGAATTGCTTGCATTTAACTTGTATCTTTGCTCTTTGAAACAACGAAACGACGGAAAAGCCCTTAGAAGCGAAGTTGTGAATTGCTTGCATTTAACTTGTATCTTTGCTCTTTGAAACAACGCAAGGCTGCGGCCACCGCTGCAAGCACAGTTGTGAATTGCTTGCATTTAACTTGTATCTTTGCTCTTTGAAACAACTCGTGACTTCGCGGCGGTCGAGCCTTACATGTTGTGAATTGCTTGCATTTAACTTGTATCTTTGCTCTTTGAAACAACTGGGCGTGGTGTCGCCACGCTTCAAGGGTGTTGTGAATTGCTTGCATTTAACTTGTATCTTTGCTCTTTGAAACAACCGAACTCTACACCGACATCACGGCGGCTTAGTTGTGAATTGCTTGCATTTAACTTGTATCTTTGCTCTTTGAAACAACAGGCTTTAGGGGGATTTCAGACGGTAAAAAGTTGTGAATTGCTTGCATTTAACTTGTATCTTTGCTCTTTGAAACAACGCAGACCTCGGTGGCGTAAACCTCCGTGGCGTTGTGAATTGCTTGCATTTAACTTGTATCTTTGCTCTTTGAAACAACGTCGCCGACGGTCAACTCTCGCACTGCGTGTTGTGAATTGCTTGCATTTAACTTGTATCTTTGCTCTTTGAAACAACGGCAGGGCGGCGGCTTAATGATTGCCGCATGTTGTGAATTGCTTGCATTTAACTTGTATCTTTGCTCTTTGAAACAACGCGACGATGCCCAAAGGTTCGTCGACTGCAGTTGTGAATTGCTTGCATTTAACTTGTATCTTTGCTCTTTGAAACAACAACCAATTCAATGAATACATGTTCAATAAAGTTGTGAATTGCTTGCATTTAACTTGTATCTTTGCTCTTTGAAACAACTCTAATTTATAGATATAGTCATTGATAATAGTTGTGAATTGCTTGCATTTAACTTGTATCTTTGCTCTTTGAAACAACAATGGTCTTTCACGTCCAATATCTCATAAGTTGTGAATTGCTTGCATTTAACTTGTATCTTTGCTCTTTGAAACAACGATTAGAATAAGTCAAAGTATCAAAGACGAGTTGTGAATTGCTTGCATTTAACTTGTATCTTTGCTCTTTGAAACAACTGAGGAGTTGAGAAAATAGACTGAGTTACCGTTGTGAATTGCTTGCATTTAACTTGTATCTTTGCTCTTTGAAACAACTACAAGGTATTAAATAACGGTCACCATATTGTTGTGAATTGCTTGCATTTAACTTGTATCTTTGCTCTTTGAAACAACACGATATGGGTAAAACAAAGAGCCACAACAATTTAGAAGTTGTTTCAGAAAAGAAAAATCCAGCTCATTTGAGTTGGATTTTTCTTTGTTATGACCATTTTTCCCGATTCAAAACAGCTCCAATTGCTGGCAAGGCGTGTCCACCGCCTTAGGCTTACAGTTGCTGAAAATCTCCATTTCGCCAAATTGTTTGTCGGTGATACACAAAATGCCGATGTCGCCAAACTCGGGCATGAACGACTTCACCCGCTTGATATGCACTTCGGCGTTCTCATAGCTCGGACAATGCCGCAGATAAATCGAAAACTGAAACATCGTGAAGCCGTCGGCCATGATGCGCTTGCGAAAAGTGGCGTATGCCTTGCGCTCCTTCTTCGTCTCCGTCGGCAAATCAAAAAGCACCAGCACCCACATAATCCTATATTCACTGAAACGGTCTATCATAATTCCATCATTGGATAAACCACTTTCCGCAATTCACCGCCAAAACACTTAGCTAACGATGCGGTGGTTTGAGAGGATGCCACCATCAAAGGACTGCGGCGACCGTCGATGATGACTTCCTTTACTGGAAGGCCCAACAACTTTCGCTTCAAATCCGTAGTCAGCTCGCCACAATCAACGCCACTACGCAAAATCTCAATCACCAACTCGTCAACGTAAGGCCGATAGGGTTCCATCACGTCATCCGCCAAACAATAGGCATTGTAGCGATTGTGATGATGGATGCCAAAAGTAGGCAACAAGCCACTGGCCACCAATGAGCGGGCTATCACTGCCCTAACGATGGCGTAGCCATAGTTCAACAGGTTGTTGGGGGCCTCACCCTCGCGGTCGCGGACAAACCGTTCCATTTCCGGAAAAACAGACTTCCAGTAATAGGCTGCAGCCCGACCTTCAAGGTTTTCGATGTCGCCACTCTTCACATCGTTGGCCCAGGCCAGCATACAGCCCACCTCTGCCCCACTCAACCGTTTCAACACCGAGGCCTGATTGCGAATCTTGGCCTGGACTGTCTGCTGCCACAGCTGTTTCTTCAACGGCAGAGAAGCCTCAATCTGCCAATGGAAGCGTTCACTCTGCACCGTGTGACCTTCAAGCGGCAGCAACAAACCTGCTGGCATGTGTTTCTCATCGCAGGTGATGACTGCGCAGTTGTTTTGGAGCAAGGCATCCATTGCGCCATTGGTGATGGTGATTTGTCGGTCTTCTAAAACCACCACACCAATATCTTCAATGGGAACAGTCTTCGTCACTTCCTCTTGCGTTTGGGCATCGGTAAGTTTAATGACCAGTTGCGCATTGCGCATGGAGAGATAGGCTGGATTGCCAAAAAAGAGCGTACGTTTAATCATGGTTGCTTTCGTTTGTTCAGTTGTAACCAATTTGTGTACAACTCATAGCTTCTTTCCGTTTAGTTCGATGATGTTACCTAATCTATCCACTTTGATAGGGACACAGATTTCTTTAATTGACGATTTGTCATCAGTAAATTCCACCTTATTTAATTGTGTAAACTCCATCTTATCGACAATTACTTTTGCCACTGAAAATGGAATTGCATACAATCTACTTCCAGTAAAACTAACTAATTTGTAAATTCTTGATTTATCAATTATATAAATTCCTTCCTTCAATTCCTCTGGCTTCGGCAAATACACCAAATCGTTTGGCGAAAGGATGAACAAGAGCTTGGCATCGCGTGTAGCCAATTGCTGTTCTTGCAGATATGCTTCAATGTTGTTGCGCCATTGTGAACCGTATTTCTTTTGGCAGTCAATCATCACATTGAGCGGGATGGTCAGATAGGAACGAACTGTTTCCGTTTCACCTGTTTCCTTGTTTGTCTTTTCCGTTCCGAAAATGGCGAAGAATAGGTTGGTTCCATCAGCGGCTTCGACAAACTTGTCCCCCTTATTCCCTGTCTTTCCTATTGGGAATTTATTTCCTTTTTCAAATCTTCTAACCTTGTAAATTGGATGATGGAATTTTCCATTATTCAATTCGACAATGTTGCGATTCATTTCATCAATCCCATCTGGCGAGAAAGCAATTTCAGGGTTATTATCTTTTGCTTTCAGATGTGCTATTAGTATTTTTCGGATACCAGTATCAGTTATACCTTCAATCTTTTTTATGGCTTTGTCGTATTCTTTTACGCCGGACATATAAGTAACCAAATCGCTTAAAAATCTAGTTGCAAAATAGCGGTCTTTAATTTCTCCTTTTTTGTCTTTTACATCTTGTGTAAAGTAATAAACTTCAATTCTATTGATGTCTATATCCGACCATACATCCTTGTTGTTTTCCACATATTTTTTGATAAATTTAGCGTCCCTGCCTTCATCCAACAATTCACGAACTTTTTGTTTGAACTCTCTGTTTACAATGGCTTGAGGATTTTCCAGTGCATCTTTCAATGAAACTTCTTTCTTAAATCGAAGATTTATTTCTCCCCAAATAGTAGCCTTGTGCATCGACTTGCGAATCGCCCAACTATCGCCTTTCTCTTGCTTTACCATCACTTTCTTGCCAGTCTCGTCATAGTGTTGGTAACTGTTTGTAGTCTTGTTGATGACACGCAAATTCTGCTTGAAACTCACAATGATGTTTTCTAATATTTGCTTGGCATCCGTAGTAAACGAATCCCACGGTTTCAAGAACTCCTTGGCGACTTCCTTTTCCATGCCATCGATGGTCAACTTCTCGAATCGGCGCAACTTGCGTTGCAGTTGGTAACGATTGGCATTGTGCTTCGAGTGTGCAGCTTCATTGTTGAGCAAGTTTACATGGTCGCGTGTGGCACAGGCAATCACGATGGCATCCATAGCGTGGTGACGGTGGTCAATGCGCTTTTTATTGAAGCCTTTTTGCAATTCAAGCGGCATGGCTGGAATTTCGTGGCCTTCCGCGCTAATTGCCGTAAAGCAATCCTTGCCCGTCAGTTCGTTCAAACGGCGGAAACGCGGTAAAACAATGCTATTCCAAACATCATTCATTCCCCAATCCTTTTTCAGACGGTCTGTTATTGAGCCATTACAAGAAATCAGGTTTTTCGAAACAGCTTCCTGTTCGTATTCACCGTTTTCGAGTTCTTCACGTACAATGTTTGAAAGAAGTCCTTTCACCAATTTGCTGATATAGCGGCTGTCGTTAAGTTGCCTTTCGATGAAGCCGTCTGGGATGTCGTCCATCAGCAATTTCTTCATCTTTGTGCGGTTGTTGGAATAGTGTTCCTTCACAAATTTCTCGTATGCCTCAACAGACAAAATTTCAACCACTTTACCTTGGCTCAATTGCACTTTTTCACCATGATGATTTTTGATGAATTCAAAACCAAGTTGACGGTCTTTTAGCCCGTTCACTTCTTTTTCACAAATAACCTTGTTGGTAAACGAATCATCAAAGTAGCGCGATTGTGGAATCACATGCTCGATTTCGTATGCCGAAGTAAACAACTTGGCAAGCGGAATCATTTCACCTGTATAAGGCGAGCGATACTTTTGCTCTAGCCAGCATTTGTACCTTATTATATCTGCTTTTGACGGCTGTGCCGACTTAGATATTTTGCTAACAAAATCGAAATCCTTGTCATCCTTAGTCAGATTGTCAAGCGCATTTTCCTCGTAAATCCGCAGAATGTCTTGCTGACTTGGTGAATATGGGCGAACATTCTCGATTTCAGGGTCATTCATAAACTCCATGAGCATCGCCTTGATACGCAGGTTGGTGTTTTCATTTTGCAGGATGTTTTCTGTCATCCGTTTGCGCTTATCGGCGGGATTTTTCATCTCGCGACTTAGTTCCAAATGGATTTCATCAATTTGCTCCTCCTGCTTCCAGATGTCACGGACGGTACGTAGCGTTTCCGTAACAACCTGTTCCACAATGGGATTGCGCAGCGAATGCTGCTTGAATTCCTTCAAATAGCAGTCGATGTCGTCGGGCTTTTTCCATTTCCCGATTTCCTTAGCCTCTGAATGGCGGTCATAGACAATGTAGCATGCCAACCAAACAGGCAGACCTTTGAAATGGTCAATGTCAGTCAGGTTAATAGCCTTTTCGCGCACTCGGTTTTTGATGTTTTCATCGTATTCGCCCGTCAGCATCTTGTCAATACGTTCTTTTGTCTTGATGTCGATGACATCAGCACTCCAGTACTTGCCCATCCGCATCAAAGGCAGCAACTTCTTGATGGCTTTTTCAGAATACGATCCATAGTCCTTTTTAAATGGCTTTACTTTGGCGAACACTTCCGCAAACAAATCGGGAAGATTGTTCTTTTCGGCGTACTTCTTCAATGCTTTGGCTATTTCCACCTTATCTTCCACAGAATAAAGGATATGCCATAAAGACATTTCTTTTTCGCTGGTGAGGAAACTTGCATCAATGCCGCATTTTAGCAATTCATTAAGCATTGTCGCCCTCGTTTCGTTGCAAGGATATTCCTTGTCCTCCACATAGTTCCAACGATAGGGAAACACTTCTTTGCCCTTTTCCTTTTTGATTTTAAAGTATGAATTGAGTAGTGTGTCCTGTTTGATGGAAGTCCTATCGTTGAGCCAATCGAAAAGTTTCACATAGTCATCTTCGGTTTTCAGGAACTCGTCGGTAACATCCACATCGGTTTGGAGTTTCCCTGCCGAATTGTTTCCGAATAAGTCCAACTGACCGTCACTGACAATTCTTTCCCGTTGGTAGATACGCAAATTTTGCATTAATTGCCAAAGGCGAAACTCTTGGAACAACGGATTCGATTTGGCAATGCACTTTACGGGATGCTCATTGCCATCCTTGTCGAAGTGGCTCTCGTATGGGCAATCGCTGATGAGTGACTTCTTACTCTTCAATGGACGTTGGTAGAACAAGATGTCGTTGATGAATAGATTAATGAAGTCAGGCTTAGCCATGTTTTTGCGGTGCGGTTCATTGTTTGGATATAATTCTTCAAGGCACTTATTATATAAAGCATCGTCCTTTAATTCAGGTATCAAGGCAACCTGTGTTTCGAGAATAAGTCGCAGCTCATCTTTATAGTATTTGCGCTCAACAGTGCGAACCAACTTGCCAATAATCTTTTGGTCCGGCTTTTGAAGCAAGTGGTCATAGATATAGCAACCAACGGTCATGTGGCTGTTATCGATGTCGAACTCCGTTTTCTTCTTTAGCAACGTCCAATCATCCTCTTTTGGAGCGCGAAAAGAGCGTTTGATATTGCCTTCCTTGTCCTTCTTTGGTGTTCCGTCCTTCTCAAGGTCAGTTGTCACGATAAACTCTTTTACTTTTCCCTCCCAATCCAGGGGCATTTTGCTCGTGCGGCGATAGACCATGCCATTCTCCAAATACACATTGTACCAAACATCATCGCCCTTTTTCTCATCAGTAGCTTCAACTCTCACCACTTTTTGAGCGATAAACTCGACCAGTTTGTCTTGCTGTTCATCCTCATCCTCGCCACGCAATTGGTAATAACCACGCTTTTGGTTAAACTGTAATAGAATCCATGCAAGTTCTTCTTTTGTAAGTCTTTGTGTCAGAGCTTTCTTGCGAAGGTAGTAGATGGTCCAGTCGTAAGGTACTTTCTTGCCATCAGCAACGAGCTGAGGCTGGTGCTGGGCAAAATCTGCCAGCATCTCATTGAACGAGTCTTTGAATACAAAGTCAAAATTACCATTTTCATCCTTTTGCCAGGCTAACTTTGGCTCACCATAATCAATGAACTTTCCGTGTTTATCAATCTGCTTAGCAAAGTGTTCAGGCAAAAATCCATTTAGTTTCAAGACACGCAAAAGACGTTGTCTACGTAACAAACATCGTTCATGTAAACGGCGCACACCTCTATATCCAGTTCGTTCCGCAGTTTGCGACACTGAATTGCCAGCATCAAAGTTGCCCAATATGTCAGCCGACATGGGAATAATTCTACTTCCTGCTGCACTAATGCCTGTAGGCTTCAGATACGTTGTCTCGTTTTCGCGAGTTGTTTCTTCCGCATTTACCACAGCCCAACCAATGCTGTTGGTTCCCAAGTCAAGTCCTAGTATTTTCTTCATTGTATCCAAATTTATCGTGTTATCAAAAGCAAAAAATTTTCGTCAAAATTACATTTTTTTCAAAAAACAGTTCCAATATTGAAAAATTATCTATTTTTGCAGCACAAGTTATGCAGCAATTCACAATAAGGATTATTCCGTTGTGAAAACATCAAGTTCGGGGCGATTTCAGTCGCCTCGTCTTTTTTTGCCCAAATCCCATCGCTTTTCATACCTAAATTAATAAGGTTACACGCGCCAAAAATACAACCCTTCTGTTTCAAAACATGAAACACTTACGATTTTTTTCTAATTTTGTCCCCAAAATACAATGGATTATGAGAAACACCGACACTTTCAGACAGTACACGTGGCTTGTCAACACCATACAACGAGCCAAACGAATCAGCCTCGAACGCATCTGTCAACAATGGATCAATAGCGAGTTAAACGATGGGAAACCTTTATCTCGCACCACTTTCTATCGACTTCGACAGTCCATCGGAGATATGTTTGGCATCCATATCGAATGCGATAATTTGAACCAATACTACATCAGCAACCCGGAAACACTTTGTGACAACTCCACTCAGAACTGGATGCTCCGCACCCTTACCGTTAATGGCATCCTATTAGACAGCCTCTCCATCAGAAACCAAATCATACTGGAAGACATACCCGCCGGCCTTGAACACCTCGAAACCATCATCACAGCCCTCAAATGCCACCACACCCTGCAAATGGGCTACAAGAAATTCAACGACTCTGAGCCCTACAGCACACTAATTGAGCCTTATTGCTTGAAACTTTTCCACCAACGCTGGTACCTGCTCGGAAAAAGCGAAAGAAAAGGCTACAAATTGGCCATCTATGCCCTCGACCGTATGACGGCATTAACCGAAACAGATGCACCATACGAATTAGCTGCCGATTTCGATGCCGAGACCTTTTTCAAGAATTATTTTGGTGTGTTTATCGGAGAGGAAATCCCTGTCCAACGCATTGTCTTACGAGCCTATTGTAACATGCCCAACCTGCTGCGCACTCTTCCCTTGCATCACTCGCAAAAAGAAGTATGCAAGACCGACACATACACAGATTTTGAATACCATCTCGCCCCAACCTTCGATTTCCGACAAGCCATCCTAAAAGAAGGCAACGAATTGGAAGTGATCGAACCGCTATCCTTAAGGCATAAGATTCATGATGAGTTGGTTGCGGCTTTAAAAAGATACGAGCAATAAAACAACCAAACCTTATTAATATCCTATCCACTCCCTCATCAACAGAGGCTCGTCGGTAGTGATGTAGTCCACGCCCAATTGTAGCATCTCCTGTGCTTTTTCAGGCGTGTTGACAGTCCAAACACCGACAATCATGCCTAAGTCATGCGCCTCCTTCACCCATTCGGGATGGGCATCGAACTTGCTCCAGTGGTAGTCGATGTCGGTAATGCCCTTTTCTTGCAATTGTTTGGGCGAGAGGTCTCCTTCAAGGTAGGCCACATGGACGTCGGGCATCAGCTGCGACAACATCATGCAGGCGTCAAGGTCGAAGGAGATGAAGAAAATGTCATCGTGTAAACCGGCTTTCCCGATGGCTTCGATGATTTGGCCAAGCAAATGATAGCGTTGTTCCTTGCGCTCCAGCGGCTTGATTTCGAAAAACAACTCCGTATGCTTCCCGCGCTGTTCCTGCTCACGAAGCGCCTTGGAACAGGCCTCCAGAAAATCGGTGAGCAACGGCACCGTCTCGCCGCTTTTCAGGGTGAATGCCGACAACTGCCGCAACGTGTCGAAAGGCGTGTTGCAAATGACATGGCCCTGCATGTTAGCTTCATGATAGACGATATCAACGCCGTCCTGCGTGATTTGCACATCGAACTCCGTACCTTCAAAATCATGGTTCACAGCATGCTGCATAGACGAAATGGTGTTTTCGGCAGAGCCTTCAAAGCGATGGAACCCACGATGGGCGACGATGCCCGGCTTGGCTTTGACGGGTTCTTGGGCTTGCTGTGCGGTAAGGCTTATGGGCAACAACAGCAACAGGACGAAGAGTCGGGATAGTGTTTTCATAGGGTTAGACTGTTTTGATTATTATGGATAAAGTCTTTTTACATTGACTATTGACCATGACCGTTTCATGGTAATGAAAGTTCTTGCTTCAAAATCAAGCATGGAACATGTTACGCGATGGAACAGTCATGGTCATAGTCAAAGGTCATAGTCAATTAAGCAATTCCTTTAGCTTGTTGGCAAAACACTTGATGTCGTCCTCGGTGGTGTCGAACGCGCACATCCAACGGACCACGTCGGCGTCTTCATCCCAATCGTAGAAGAAATAATGGTTTTGCAGCTCCTTCCATACCTTGCGAGGCAGCTGAGCAAACACGCCGTTGGCCTGCACGGGATAGACGACCTTCACGCCTGGAATGTCTTTCACCGCCTTGTAGAGCAGCTGTGCCATCTTGTTGGAGTGCTCAGCGTTACGCTTCCAAAGGTCGTTCTCGAAATAGGCGTCGAACTGCGCCGCGATGAAACGCATCTTCGAGCAGAGCTGCATGGCCTGCTTGCGACGGTATTTGAAGTCGGGACAAATGTTAGGGTTCAACAGCACCACCGCCTCCCCCATCATCAGGCCGTTCTTGGTGCCACCAAATGACACAGCATCCACGCCGAGGTCGGTGGTCATCTCCTTGAAGGTGCAACCCAAGGCCACGGCAGCGTTGCCCAGACGGGCACCATCAATGTGGACATACATGTTGTATTCCCTTGCCAATCCCACGATAGCCTTGATTTCATCCAAGGTGTACAAAGTGCCCAACTCGGTAGGCTGCGTGATGCTAATCAGCTTAGGCTGCGAGTGATGCTCAAAGCCAAAGCCATGCAAGCGCGTCTTGATCAGCTCGGGCGTCAGCTTGCCGTCAGGCGTGTCGACCGTCAGCAGGCGACAGCCCACGATGCGCTGAGGCGCACCGCATTCATCGACATTGATATGGGCAGTCTCAGCACAAACCACGGCCTCGTGTGAATTAACCATGGCATCGATGCACAAGGTGTTGCATCCCGTGCCGTTGAAGGCGAAAAACACTCTCGTCTGCTCGCCAAACTGCTCGCGGAACTTTGCTTCCGTGGCAGCACAGTATTCATCATCGCCGTAGGCCAGCGCGTGCTCTTGGTTCACGCGGGCGATGGCTTCCAAAACCTCGGGACAAATGCCCGAATGGTTGTCGCTTCCGAATCCTCGTTTCATAATCAGTTGTTCAGTTGGGAGTTGTTCAGTTGTTCAGTTAGTCAGTTGACACATGTCTTTTTTTTACTATGCCCACTGACCATGACTATGACCATCTCAACAATGCATTAAGTATTCACTTCTGCATATAGCCAACTCCTAAGCCTTGGCAAGAGATTGGATGTCCGATGGAAACAGTCATGGTCATGGTCACAAGTCATAGGCCAATTACACCATCTTCTTAGCTTCTTCCAGTATCATATTGGCAAAGCGTTCGGCCTCGGCCTCGGTCTTACCTTCGCTATAGATGCGGATGATAGGCTCGGTGTTCGACTTGCGCAGATGCACCCAGCCTTCCTCGAAGTCAATCTTCACGCCATCGATGGTGGTCACTTTTTCATTCTTGAACTTCTCGGCAAACTTGGCCAAGATGCCGTCCACATCCGTCGTGGGAGTGAGCTGAATCTTATTCTTCGACATTACATAGAGCGGATAGGTCTGCTTCAGCTCGGAGCACTTCACCTTCTTCTCGGCCAACTGTGTCAGGAACAACGCCGTACCGACGAGAGCATCGCGACCATAGTGCAGCTCGGGATAGATGACGCCGCCGTTACCTTCGCCGCCGATGACGGCACCCACTTCCTTCATCTTCTCCACTACGTTGACCTCGCCCACGGCAGCGGCAAAGTACTGCTGTCCATGCTTTTGGGTCACGTCACGCAAGGCACGCGTCGAAGAGAGGTTGCTCACCGTCGGGCCAGGGGTGTGCTTCAGGATGAAGTCGGCCACCGACACCAAGGTGTATTCCTCACCAAACAGTTCTCCATCTTCCTTGACGAAGACCAGACGGTCGACGTCGGGGTCGACGACCACGCCGAAGTCACAGCCTTGCTCCTTGACGTAGCGGCAGATGTCGGTAAGGTTCTGGGCCAACGGCTCTGGCGTGTGGGCGAACTTGCCCGTAGGCTCGCAGTTGAGTTCCAACACCTCCTTCACGCCGAGGGCACGCAGCATCTTGGGGATGGCGATGCCGCCCGTCGAGTTGACTGCATCCACAGCCACCTTGAAGTTGGCCTTGGCAATCACCTCCTTGTTGACCAAAGGCAGCTGGCACACCATTTCAACGTGTTTGTCCATCCAGCCGTCAACTAATTGATAGCTGCCGATTTCCTCGATCGGGACAAAGTCGAAGTCATCCTTGGCGGCCACGTCGAGCAGCCAGGCACCTTCGGCGGCGGAGATGAACTCGCCCTTCTCGTTGAGGAGCTTCAAGGCGTTCCACTGGGCGGGGTTGTGGCTGGCCGTCAGGATGATGCCGGCGTCGGCTTTCAATCCTGTGACGGCGATTTCGGTAGTAGGAGTAGTGCTCAGCCCGATGTCAAGCACATGGGCACCCATGGCCTGCAAGGTGCCGCAAACCACTTGGTTCACAAGGAAACCCGAAAGTCGGGCATCGCGACCGACGACGACCTTAGGGTGTTTCACACCTTTATTATGTTGCACGAATTTGACGAAAGCGGCGGTGAATTTCACCATGTCGATTGGCGTGAGGTTGTCGCCCGGCTGGCCGCCAATGGTACCACGAATGCCGGAAATGGATTTGATCAGTGTCATATTTATCAGTTGTTAGTTATTCAGTTATTCAGTTGTTCAGTTGTTCAGTTGTTCAGTTGTAACAGGTCGTTGAGCCTGTCGAAACGCCGTCGTCATTAGTCAGCCCTTCGACGAGCTCAGGGACCTTAGTCTTTTACTGGTTCGGAATATTAAAATCCAAATAAATCGGATAATGGTCTGATGCCTTCCAGCGGTGACGCTTGAAATTGAGCGGTGTCACGCCGTCGTTGGCCCAAACATAGTCGATACGCAGCAAAGGCAACTTGCCCGCGTAGGTCGGCTTGATGCCGCGACCCACCTTGGTGAAAGTATCCACAAAGCCCGCCTTTTGCATCTGTCGGTAATTGTAAGAAAGCGGTGGTTCGTTGAAATCGCCACAAACGATGATGGGGCCACTCACGGGCGGCATCCCCTCCAGCACTTGCCTGAGTTCCTCGCTGCGTCTCTGAAAAGCAAGATTGAGCTTGTGCAGCAGGTTCTTGCTTATCGTGTCAAGATTCTGCCGCTCTGTCGTACTTGTGAGTATATCAATCTCGTTGTCAGTAATCTTATAGGAAAGCAGATGCACATTGGCGACATGGAACTGGCCCTTCTCGCCTGCATCCACCGAAACCATCACGCCGTAAGTATTCTCCTGACCGAAGCCAGAATCTTCCGTAACTTTCACTATGGGGTATTTCGAAAAAATGACATTACCGGCATAGTTGCTTTTTTTGTTATAGTAAACATATTGGAAACCAGCTTCTTCCGCAAATATTTCAATACATTTTTGTCGCGTTGTCTTCCGCTTGAAACCTGTGAATTCTTGACAACACAGAATATCTGGAGTTTGTTCACGCACCATATCAATCACTTGATTGGCAAACTGTTCATCATCCGTCTTGCCGTCAACATGGTCAAAATTGTGAACGTTATAGCTCATTATTCGGATGCTATTGCTTCCTTCCACCTTTTTGCCCATGGAATAAGACTTGCTGAAACCAGGGATGGCAACCACCAAAGCCAGCACAGAAATCCATGCCTTTCGCGAGCGCAACGTGAGCAAGAAAAAGAGGATAACCACATTATAGATAAGGATTTCCCAAAAAGCCAAACCGAACACCGTAGTCCAGATGAAATGCTGCGGATTGATATAGGCGTTGCCGACACTCAAAACCATCGCCACCAACCCGATGAAGGCCAATACCGCAAAGATAAAGACCAGAAGCTTTCCGAAAAAACCTCTCTCAACGCGTTCCATCATTTACTGTTTTTAAACAGGAATTCCTTTTCCTCTTTCGTCAGACTGTCGTAACCGTTTTTGGCGACCTTGTCGAGGATGGCATCGATATCACGCTCCTTCTTCGCCTTTTGGTAATTGTAATCCTCATCGGAACGCGGCATCTTGTCATAAACCTCCTCATAACGTGTATATTTCATTTGCGACTTGCGCTTCCACGACTGAAAGATGTCTTTCAATTTCCTGAAGTTCTTGTCAGGTCCGGCAGGATTCTTTCTCCAATAAAGGATAAGCAACAAGCCGAACAACATACCACCAAGATGGGCGAAATGGGCCACATTATCCACACCTTGAAAGCCCAAGATCAGCTCAAGCACGGCATAGCCGATGACAAACCACTTGGCCTTGATGGGGAAAAGAAAATACAAGTAAATCCGCGAATCGGGAAACATCATGCCAAAAGCCAACAGCAAGCCGTAGATGGCACCCGAAGCGCCTACCGTGGTCATCATATTCAAATAAGAGTCCATCGAAATGATGCGACCGCCCATATTGACAGTTTCATATTGTGCCAACGACGTGGCGTACTGGATATACTGCACCAACTCCTGACACAATCCTGCACCTATGCCGCACACCATGTAAAACAACAGGAAACGCTTTGATCCCCAGATGTTTTCGAGCGTGTTACCGAACATCCACAGCGCAAACATGTTGAAAAACAAATGCCCGAAGTTGCCGTGCATGAACATGTAGGTAACCAGTTGGTAAATCCTGAAGTCGCTGGCCTTAAAGAAATGAAGGCCAAGGATGTCGTTAAGGTCAATGTGGAAACGGGTCAATGTGATGTATGCCAAAAACATCAACACATTGATAATCAGCAGGTGCTTGACGATTGTCGGCAGCACCCTAAATCCTGTTGGGCTATACTGTTCGTTCATTTAAAGTATTCCTCCATGTTTAAAATTACATAAATCTTCTTTCCGTCGGGGGCCACCTCTGCCACATTGCAGGCAAACAACTGGTCGACAAGGTTTTGCATCTCCATCTCGGTGAGCTTGGTTTGCGACTTGATGGAGAGTTGTGCCGACATCGTCTTGGCCAGGTTCAACTTCCTGTCAAGTTGCAAGTCGGTACGGTTGAGTTTATAGTTTTCCAAGATTCTTTCCAACAGCACCACGGTATCGCAGCCCGCCGCATCGGCAGGGGTGCCGTTAATCATAAAGGTGGTAGGATTGGCTTGTTCCAACACAAAGCCAAGGTTTTCCAACTCTGGTATCATCTCTTTCAGCAGCGAGGCATCGTTCATGTTGAGCGACAAAGCCTGTGGAAACAACTCCTGCTGCGACACGCCACTGTGATTTTCCATCTCCTTCAGAAACTTCTCGAAAAGCACCCGTGCATGAGCTAAATGCTGGTCGATGACCAACAAGCCCGACTTTACCGTCGTGACGATATACGACTGATTCACTTGCAGATAGTGCACTGTGGAATTTGTCTCTTCCTTGGGCTCAGCAGGCGTTTCTGTCAAGTCGGTTCGCTCGCCATAAAGGATGCGCCAGTCGCCTGGGGTATTGTTTTTCTGGGGTTGGTAAGAGCTTTCCCAATGCGTTTCGCGCGGTGCCGATTCTTTCCTGAACGGATTGAAATTCGGATCGAGCGGAACATTAGGGATGGACAATGGCTGATTCATGCCCATGGCCAAACCGAAATCCTTATTCAAGTCAGCCGACTCATCGAAGTCAATCATCGGCGAGAGGTTGTGCTGGCCAATGGCCTTGCGCACCGCTGCATGAAGGATGGCATACACCAACTTAACATCCAGGAAGTTGACTTCTGTCTTCGTGGGATGGATGTTGATGTCGATGTCCGAGGGGTCCACCTCTATATTAAGAAAATAGCCCGGGAAGCTGTCCTTCGGAATCATCTCCATGTAAGCGTTCTCGAGGGCGTGGTGCAGATAGGCGTGCTTGATAAAGCGCTTGTTCACAAAGAAATACTGCTCGCCACGGGTCTTCTTGGCAAACTCAGGTTTGACGATGTAGCCATCGATACGCACACGCTCAGCCTCTTGCTTGACAGGTAGCAGTCGTTCTTCGTAGCTGGTGCCAAACAAGCCCATAATGCGCTGCTTGAGGTTGCCTGGATAGAGATGATACATTTCCTTGCCGTCACTGGTCAATGTAAAGCCAATTTCGGGATTCATCAGCGTGACGCGAGTAAATTCCTCTACGATGTGCCTCAATTCAGCTTGAGGCGATTTGAGGAAGTTGCGCCGTGCAGGCACGTTGAAAAACAGGTTCTTAACGGTAAAAGTGGTGCCAGGCTGCATAGGCACCAGCGTCTGCTCCTTGACAACCGAGCCCTCGTTGACAATCTTCACCCCCACTTCATCCTCCTTGCGGCGTGTCTTCAGCTCCACCTGCGCTATGGCGGCGATGCTGGCCAAGGCCTCGCCACGGAAACCCATGGTGCGGATGGCAAACAAATCCTCCGCCTTGCTAATCTTGGAAGTGGCATGACGCTCGAAGCACAGGCGGGCATCGGTTTCCGACATGCCACAACCATTGTCGACCACCATAATCATCGACTTGCCGGCGTCTTTCACCACCAAGTCGATTTGGGTGGCACCGGCATCCAAGGCATTCTCCATCAGCTCTTTGACCGCCGAGGCGGGACGTTGGATCACCTCGCCTGCCGCAATTTGGTTGGCGACGCTATCGGGAAGCAATTTGATTACATCTATCATTGGTTATTCGATGCTTTCAAGATTAGTCACTCTCTTTCTGGTATTCTAATAATGGCCTATCGCAATGACTATGACCACCTTTACCCAAAGAAAAAAGCTTTGCTTCTTGGGTGGCGTGGTCATTGTCATGGTCAGCAGCCATAGTCCATTTATTTACCCATCAAACCACGAACGACATTGGTCATCAGTGGGGTGCAGAATATAAAGTAGAACAGGAAAGCCACAAAAACGCCCAACACAATTCGGCGAATCAGCTTGGCCCGTTGTTCTTCCTTGCTTTCCTCGTCTTTTTGTACGCTCCAGCTCTTGCGCATCCTGATGCGAAGCTGCTCTTCATGCGACAGTTTCGAGTCGAGGCCTGCAGCGGCTTTCTTCTCTTCCCATTCCTGCATATCAGGGTCGAAATAACGAGGCTTATAGTTGAATTTCTTGGGGTTATGTCGATAAAAGAATCCCATAGTCAAACATTTTAAAGGTGCAAAAATACCAAAAAAAGTGCAACCTACAAGACTTCGGAATCTTGATACTGGCTGTCCTCCTCGCCCGAAGTGTCCATTTCGTCGTCGCTGATGATTTGATCACAATCAAGAGCTGACCATTTGCCGTTCCAGGTGGCTTCGAGTCGCGTTAGCATCTCATCGAGCTGGAGGATTTCCTCATCGGGGATTCCCTCGGCCCGAATCAGGTTGTCCAAGTCGGAACGCAAGCCAAGAATGCTAAAGTTCAGCATCTGCAAGTCGTCGCAATCCGTGGTGGTATTGATTTGGTTTTCAATGGATACAACTTCTTCTTCCATGGCCTTGAACTCTTTGGAGGCACGGTTGCCACAAGAGGAGATGCACAGGGCGAAAGCCATCAGCATAGCAATGATCGAAAGTCTGTTCATGAGTTTGGATTTATTCGTTCAGGCTTCAAAAATAGACAAAAAAAACGAGATTTGACCTGAAAAAATCCAAAATTTCGTTTCGGCATGATTCCATATTTAATAATAAGGTATAATCGGACGGCTCATCGACCCATAAACCATCAACTTTTAACTTTTAACTCTTAACTATCAAACGTTTACGCGATATAAACAAAACATGTTGATTTCTTTTCAGAAAAAACGAAAATTGTTTGTTGAAAATTGGCTCGGAATTTGAAAGGAATGCCTTATCTTTGCACGGTCTTATGGATACGGACAAAATGAAAACGACGCAAGAAAAATCAAATACAATCAACTTAATTATTAACATTAAATTATTATCTATGAAAAGGTTACTTACTTTTTTCGTGGCTATGATTGCCTCCATTAGCTTGATGGCCCAGGTGACCACATCGAGCATTAGTGGAAAAATCACGGACAATAACAAGGGTACGCTTCCAGGCGCCACGGTTATTGCCACCCACACGCCTTCGGGTTCACAGTATTATGCTGTGGCCGATGCCAACGGTAACTACCGTTTGCTCAACATCCGTCCCGGTGGTCCTTACACGATTGAGTACCGCATGGTCGGTTTCCAGACGGTCAAGCAGGAAGGTGTCGTCGCCAACTTGGGTGAGACCAAGATCCTGAATGTCCGCCTGAACGAAGAAGCCATTGGCTTGGGCGAAGTTTCCGTTGTGGCCGATGCTGTTTCTAACGGCATGGACAGCGACCGCGCTGGTGCCACCACAACCATCAACAACGAGCAGATTACTACGTTGCCCACCATCAGCCGTAGCTTGAACGATGTGTTGGCCCTGACGCCTCAGGCTGCTGCCACTTCCAACGGTTTGGCCATCGGCGGCGGTAACTACCGTCAGTCGTACGTCACCGTCGACGGTGCCGCTTTCAACAACGCCTTCGGTATCGGCGGCAACCTGCCTGCCGGCGGTAGCCCCATCTCCTTGGACGCTCTTGAGGCCATGACCATCAACGTCACTCCTTTTGACGTGCGTCACAGCGGTTTTACCGGCGGTGCCATCAACGCCGTCACCAAGAGCGGTACCAACAACTGGCACGTCAGCGTGTATGACTACTTCACCAACGACGGTCTCATGGGCACCAAGTTCGGCAAAAAGGATGAATTTGGCAACTATCCCGATCGTCTGAAGCTCAGCAAATCCTTGGACAACACCGCTGGCATCAGCGTTGGAGGTCCCATTGTGAAAGACAAGTTGTTCTTCTTCGTGAACTTTGAATACCAAAGCGACGTTGACCCTGGTCAAACCCACTTTGCCCGCGTGAGCGAAGACGACGAATTTGGCGGTCCTACGCAATACAACCGTCCTACCGTCGCAAAGATGGAAGAAATCAGCGACTATCTCCAAAAGACTTACAACTACAACCCCGGCCGTTACCAGAACTACAGTGCCAGCACTCCTGACTACAAACTGTTGGCCCGTTTGGACTGGAACGCCAGTGACAAGGACAAGATCAACATCCGTTACAGCTTGGTGAAGAACAAGTATTCAACTGCTCCTTCAAGCTCCATCAACCCGCTCTCTGGCTCGGTCTACAACCGTAACACCTACGGCCGTACTTCCGAATACGCCCTCTACTTCGAGAGCAGCCGTTACTTCCAAGAGCAAAACTTCAGCTCAGTGGCAGCCGAATGGAACCACAGCTTCGCAAGTGGTCGCGGCAACAACATGTTGCGTGCCACCTACTCACGCCAGAATGAGCCTCGTAGCTTCGTGGGCGACCTATTCCCCACCGTCGATATTCTTGAACCTCTTGAGGATGGCACTCCTGCCGTTTACACCTCCTTCGGTCCCGACCCGTTCACCTATGGTAACCTCCGTGACGTGCAGACCGCCGTCATCACCGACGAAGTGAGCTACCTCACCGGCATCAACAACTTCACCTTCGGTGCCCAATATGAGTTCGACAACACCAAGAACGGCTTCATGCAAGGTGGTGCCGGTTACTATGTCTACAACTCATGGGATGACTTTGTGAACAACGCCGATCCTCGCGCTTTCGCCATCACCTATGGTAACAACGAAAAGCACGAACAAGTTTATCCTTACTTCAACTACATGCAAGGTTCTCTCTACGCACAAGACGAAATGACCTTGAGCGAACGCTTCAAGCTGTCACTCGGTCTCCGCGTCGAATTGCCTTGGTATCCTTCGATTGCCGAATACAACACCAACAAGGAGTTTGACTCTCTGGCAATGATTGAATCCTTCTACACTAAAGAAAACGGCGAAAAGGTCGCTTCCAGCATCCATGGAATGTCAACCGCCGACATGCCTAAGGCTCGCGTGAACTTCTCACCCCGTTTGGGCTTCAACTGGGACCTCACCGGCGAACGTAAGTACATCATCCGTGGTGGTTCGGGCCTCTACACTGGCCGTCTGCCTTTCGTGTGGATCGTTTCCACCGTGGGTAACTCCAACTGCTTGCAAAACCAATACATCAACAGCAACACTGAGACTGAAATCCATTTCCCAGAAGCTGGCCATACGAATCCTGAAGGTATCATCGCCGCCAACAGCAACCTACTGCTGATTGGTGACCTGCCGGCTCCTCAGTCCACCACCATCATGGACAAGAACCTGCGCATGCCTCAATCTTGGAAGAGCAGCTTGGCCTTCGACATCACTATTCCTGGCGACATCAAAGCCACTGTGGAAGGCATCTACAATAAGGATATCACTTCTGTTGCCGTCACCAAACTCGGCCTCGTGCAAGATGGCACCATCCAACTCCCCGGCGAACCTGGTGAAAGATTGGTCTGGAAGAACGAAGGCATCAACAACTCACTCAACAGAGCTGTCACTCCTTATTTAATTACCAACACCGACAAGAAGAACAATGGTTACTACTACAGCGTCACTGGTCAGTTGAGCAAGGACTTCAAGTGCGGTCTCAACCTGATGGCTGCCTACACCTATGCACAAGGCAAGAACGTCACCGACGGTATCGGCGACCAGATCACTTCTGCCTACAACACCAATGCCTTTGGCATCAACGGCTCCAACGTCCATGAACTGGGCTACAGCAGCTACGTTTCGCCTCACCGCGTGCTCGTCAACCTCGGTTGGACTTGGCACATTGGTCAGCACACCTCTGAGACCGTTGGCCTCTACTACGAAGGCTTCAACCACTGCTACATCGGCAGCTACAGCTACACTCGCTACAGCTACACCATGACCAGCAACGTGAACGGTGATGGCGGTTCCAACAGCTTGGCCTACATCCCCACCGAAGAACAACTCTTCGCCGACAACACTCCTTACACCAACCCTGAAGAATTCAACGACTTCATCAAGGCTGACAAGTATTTGAGCGCTCACCGTGGCATGTATGCCGAACGTGGTGGTGCCATTGCTCCTTGGAGACACACCTTCAACTTCAAGTATGAAAGAACCTATAAGTTCAAGGCTGGTCCGAGCATCAGTGCTGGTATCGATGTGAAGAACCTCGCCAACCTATTCTACAGAGGCTGGGGTAACATGCAGCGTCTGAGCAGCAGCGACATCGTGAAGCTCACTGGTAACGGCACCGAAGAAAGCCCTTACCAATACACCTTCACCAATCCTAAGTGGGATGTCTACGCCAACGCCCTCTCCACTTGGTCGGCTGCTTTGAACCTCCGTTTCAACTTCTAATCGGAAGGTTTTTCAATCCAAAAAAGCACCTCGTTTCGGGGTGCTTTTTTGTTGCCCATGGGACATAACAAAAGCGGGACGAGTCATCCTCATCCCGCTTTTCGTCTCAGAAGAATGCTTCCTTATTCCTCAGCAATCTTCAGCTTGTCTTCAAGAACCTTCAGGTCTTCCTTGGCCTTGTTGATCTTCTTCTCGTACTCGGCACGCATCAGCTCTGAGTTCTTGCTGTTGGAGAAGAAACCGATGTTGTTCTCTAATACGGCAATCTCTTCACGCAGCTTCTGGATGCGGGTCTGAAGCTTATTGCCTTCCTTGCGCACACGCTCGCCAGCATTCGGGTCGTCCTTCCAGCTTTCCATCATCTCACGGAATTCGTTGGTCGACGCTTCGTTCTGGTTCTTGCGCATCGTGTCGAAGAGACCATCGATGAGTTCGCGGTATTCCTTGTTGATAGCGTCCTTTTGTTTCATCGGCACATAACCGATTTCAATCCAACGCTTCTGGAAGGCCTTGATGGCATCCATGTTCTCATTACGGCTCGTGCCAAGTTCGAAGGCCTTGATTTCCTCAAGCAGGGCTTTCTTGGCGGCGAGGTTGGCTTCCTCTTCGGTGCGGCGACCGCTGAAGTGCTCGTTCTTGCGGTTGAAGAAGGTGTCGCAAGCGGCGCGGAAACGCTTCCAAATCTTGTCGGTGTGACGCTTCGGCACGGGACCGATGGTCTTCCATTCCTCTTGGAGCTTCTTCATCTGCTCGGTGGCATTCTTCCACTCGGTCGAATCCATTAGAGCCTCAGCCTCGATGCAGAGTTGGGTCTTACGTTCAAGATTCTCGGTTTGTCTGTCCTTCAGCGTGGCGAAGAACTCCTTCTTCTTAGCGAAGAAAGCGTCCATGGAAGCACGGAAACGCTGCCAAATCTCTTCGTTTTCCTTCTTGCCGGCAGGTCCAACGGTCTTCCAAACACCGAAAATCTCGGAAAGCTCGTCCGACTTCTTCTGCCAAGCATTGACACTTGTATAGTCTTCGGCAATCAACTCTTCAGCCTTCTCGCACAAGGCTTTCTTGGCTTCGAGGTTGCCAGTTTGTTCTTCCTCTAATTGAGCGTAGTGCTCACGACGAATTTGGTTAATCTTGTCGGTGGCAGCCTTAAAGCGTTCCCAAATCTCGTCTTTCTTATCTTGCGGCACGGGGCCGACTTCCTTCCAATCCTCATGCAGCTTCTGCAAAGCCTTGAAAGCCTTGGTGATGGACTTTTCGTCCAAAAGCTCCTCAGCCTTTTCGCAGAGTTCAATCTTGGCATCCAAGTTCTTCTTCATGTCGAGGTCGCGGAGTTCACGTTCCATTTTAATCTTGTCGAAGAACTTCTCCACGAGGAAGTGGTAGTTATTCCAAAGGTTGGAGTTTTCGGCAGCGGGCACCGAACCGATTTCCTTCCAGCGGTCTTGCAAAGCGCGGAAGTCGTCGTAGGTCTTCTTCAGCATGTCATCGGAAGCGAGGATTCCCCTCAACTCATCCAGGATAGCCTGCTTCTTGGTCAGGTTCTCTTGCTTTTGTTTTTCAAGGTCCTCATTTTGCTTGGCGCGGTTGGCCTTGTAGATGCCGAACGCTGCATTGAAACGCTGCTCGATGGGGTCTTCTACATGTTGGAAACTCTCAGCCTCGCCACCGCCTTGGAGGAACTGGCTGAGTTCGTTGTCCATATCTTCCTTGTTCAACTTATTGAAATGGAGACGAATGGCCGAAACTCTGTCCTTAATCTTTTGGACGTCGGTTTCTTGCACGAGTTCTTCGAGCTTTTCCACCAATTCCAGTTTGTTGAGACCGTCAAAATCGGTATTATCCTCGGCCATTTCATCCTCATCCGGTTCGGGTGCTTCCACGATTTCGGGCATCACCTCATCGTCGACAGGTGCTGTTTCGGCTTGAGCTTCAGCAACGAGGGTGTTCACCTCGATTTTCACCTTGCCTGGCAGGATGTTAGACTGAATCAATTTGACAATCTTCTTTTTCTCGTTACCGTCAATGGCTTTATTGGAGGCCTTCGACGTCATCGTTTCATTCTCAATACCTTCCTCAATGGCAGGATTTTGAGTCAGTTGTTCGTTGTTTTCCATTTCAATTCGTTTTATGATCAAGGGAGTGCCTTGACCCTATTATACAATATAAGCGTGCAAATATAGGAAAAAAATGGAAAGTGAGTCCTTTTTTTCAACTTTTTTCAATTTTTACCAATTCTTCTTTGTGCTTCGACTTCAGTGAAGTGCCTATAAGCAGAAAACAATCGCAATTTATCTCACTGTAATTCAACGAATAGCAAAATAAAATCAAAAAAAGTGACAAAAAACGCTTGTAGATATCAGAAAAAAGCCTACTTTTGCACCGCAATTCACAGCCGAGGAGAGGTGGGTGAGTGGCTGAAACCAACAGTTTGCTAAACTGTCGTATCCAGCAATGGGTACCGGGGGTTCGAATCCCCCCTTCTCCGCGAAGAAAGAAGACGATGCAGAATCGTCTTTTTTTTCGGGGTATGGCGCAGTCCGGCTAGCGCACCTGCTTTGGGAGCAGGGGGTCGAAGGTTCGAATCCTTTTGCCCCGACACATAAAACGAAAAGGAGCCTCGCGAAAGGCTCCTTTTTTGGTTTATCATTTTCCGTCCATCAATTTCGAGAACGCTTCCCATTCCTTATCATCCAACTGGCCTTTCATCCAATCCTCGAATGGTTGTTTTTTCTTTGATTGATTGTAACAAAATTTCATATTATCGAAATACAATTTAGCATCTGGGTGACGATAATCCCTGTTTAGCCATATTTTTATGGCTTTTACGCAATAGTCCAATGCATTGTCATATTCGCAATTAGAAACATACGCATAACCTATGTTGTTGTAAGTCGTGGCCGTGTCTGGATGGTTCTTGCCCAACTTCGTTTCTCTTATCTCCAATGCCTTCTTATGATACTTCAACGCATTATTATAATCATTCTTGTTACTATATACAGACGCTATGTTGTTGTAGGTCGAGGCAGTCTCTGGATGATCTTTACCTAATTTTGCTTCTTCTATCTCCAATGCTTTCTCATAATACTTTAACGCATTGTCATAGTCGCCCTTTGAATGATATACAAGCGCTATATTGTTGTAGACAATAGCAGTGTCAGGATGGTCTTTGCCCAACTTCGTTTCTCTTATCTCCAATGCCTTATTAAAATACGGCAACGCCTCGTCGTAGTCGCCCTTATTGTAATACACCTCTGCTAGGTTGTTGTATGTTGTGGCCATATAAAGATGATTCTTGCCCAATTTGGTTTCACATTGTATCACTGCGGTTTTGTAGTAATCCAAAGCCCTGTCATACTCGCCCTTGGCCATAAATGTCATAGCGGTATTATTGTAAGAAGCAATTTCTGATATTGCCAAAGCTTCGTCAACAGATTGCTTTGCTTTTTCTGCACTTTCATTGGTTTGTTCGATAAGCTTATTCAACTTTTTCTCGTGTTCTTTAATAACCTCATCCGTTTTCCTATTAATCAAATAAGGAACAAAAATAGTTATCAAGGCTATGAGCACACCAAAGAAACCAAGTATGGAATTGATATGGGTCAGATAATTGGCATACAGTTGTTTGCTGTCATCCTGTGCCTTGTTTAGCGCAGAGGCATTTAAGGCTTCCAACCGAGCCACTAAAGCATTGTGGAAATTTTGCCGTTCCAACGAGTCGAGTTTCCGTTTCAAGCCATTGTCGGTCGAGGCCAAGGAATCGCCCATTCTTTGCATCTCGCCCATTTGCTCCAACTCAAAAACAGTCAAGATATTCGATTCGGCCACCAACTTCATTTGCTCCTGCAAATCCGTAATGCGTTTGGCATTTTCAGCATAGGATTCCTGCATCTTTCGGATTAAATAAGCCGAATAGAACGAGCAGGCCAACAGCAGCAAAAGGACAACCAACGAAGCGAATATCCATTTGAAATAGAATGTTGATTTCAGAGATTTTGAATCCTTATCTTCCATAATGTGAAATTTTAGCGTTCAAAATTACAACTTTTTCTTTTCAGAAAGCCAATTTAATCAAAACACAATAAAGCCCTACCTCTCCCGCCGCTCAATAACCTCCTTCAATTTATATCGGTCCCCAGTGGATTTGCCGATGGCGTCGATGAATTGTTGGTCGTAGCCAGGCGTTTCGTAGCCCCATCGTTGGAAATTGCCGTTTTTGTCGACGCGCTTCACCACTTGGTCGTTGTACTTCACAATCAGATATTTCGCCAACTTGTCCCAACGCTGCATCATCTTTTCGGTGTAAGCGATGCTCTTCTTGTTGAGGTAACCCTGTCGGTCGGCAGGCATCATGTCCTTGATGGCCACAAGCACGCTGTCCTGGTCGGCAAAGTAATAGTCTTCCAACTCGTTTTGTGCATTGCGCAAGTCACCAACCATCATGGAATAGCGCGGGTAGACCATGTTGGCCACCCAGTTATTCATCCAGAAAGCCGACTGGTCGCTGAACTCATTGCGCTGATTGTTCTCGGGGCGGAACGCATCGGGCACTTGGGTGATGCAACAGTAAAGCGGCACGTATGCTACCATGTTGGCATCGTCGCAGTTGAACCAGGTGACGCCACCCACATCGTTAGGCAGCCATGAACGCATCTGGCAGGTCATGGTGAAGCCGCTTTGTTGGGTGGCGATGGGACGCTCGCGGTAGTAGTCTGTGCTGTCGCTGTCACGGAAGTGCATGGGCAGCGGACGGATGGGCATCCTCCACGGACCAGCGGTCATGTCAGAGGTCATGTCGAGAGGCGTACCTTCGAAATGGTCCCGCATGTCGTTCTGCAAGTCACGCAGCGACAAAGGTTTGTCAGGCTTAATCCACAGCGGCAGGTGGTCGCATTGGTCGAAGTCACCATTGATGTAAGGCAGGTATTTGTCCATCTCCTCGTGGCTATAGTGGTGGCGGAAAAAGCTCCACACGCGGGCGTCGGCATAGCGCACGTTCTCGAAGTCGATAGGGCAATAGGCGTCACGGAAAGAGAAATCCTCATCCTTGCCATCGTAGAAACCCCATTCTTTAGCAAAACTAATGACATCGGCAGCATAAACACACTCCACCTCGGGGCGGTTGATATGCTTAAGGTTCTTGCTGCTGATGCTGGTGTATTTCCCTTTTTTCTCCAAAGGAAACTGCCTGATTCTGCTTAGATTGGCATGAGCACAGATGCAGTCGTCGGGGATGCGCAAGGCCACCCAAACGGCACCCTTATTGCCTGGCCCTTTGCCGATGATTTCCATAATCCAAGCCTCGTTGGGGTCACAAATGGTGAGGGTCTCGCCACTGCTGTTATAGCCATATTCCTCAACTAATTCGGCCATACATTTGATGGCCTCACGGGCTGTCGCCGAACGTTGTAACGCCAGTCGCATCAAGCTGAAATAGTCGAGCAGCCCTTCTTGATTGATCAAGATGAGCCTACCGTCAAAAGTGGTTTCAACGATAGTCACTTGCTTTTCATTCATCAGGCCAACCACATTGTAGGTATATTCCACCTGTTTCACATACTGTCCTTCGTGGGAGGGTCCCCAGCCATGGATTTCAATCAGTTCGCCAGGTTCATGACGTCCTGAAGGGCTATAGAATAACGAGCCTGCGAAACCGAAGCCGTCGCAGTTGTAGGTACACATCACACTGCCATCGGCAGAGGCCTTCTTGCCGACGATCAAGTTGGTGCAGGCCCAAGCCGTGTCAAAGCATAAGGCCATAAAGATGATTAGAGTTAGTAGCTTTTTCATAGGATTTAGTTTTTTCGGGACAAAGATACATTTTTTATGTTCTCATGGGTCTGCAAAACCGCACAAAAAAAGAAACGGCTTCGCAGTCGTTTCTTTCTCATGTTTCCAAAGGTCGTTCAACTTACGCTTCCGTCAAGTCGACAATCTCAGCATCGGGAGCATTCTTCTTCACCGATGCAATGCCGTTCTTCATGTTGGTTTCGTTGGCATACATCTGGCTGGAGCCGATGACTTGGCCGTTGGTGGCCATCAAATTGAAGTAAGGCTTGCCATTGGAAGCCACCTTGCAATCGAAGCGCTTCTCATCTTGGCAGTTCTTCTTGACCGATTCTACGCCATTAAGGCAGGTGGCCTTGGTAGCATAACCTTGGCTAGTGAGGATGACTTGGCCGTTGGTGGCCTTCAGGTTGAACTGGAACTCGCCGTTCTTTCTGGTTGTAATTTCAAATTTACCCATAATTTTCTGTTTTTAAGGTTGGTTTAGGCTGCAAATATACATTTTTTCATTCGCATCACAAAAAATGCAACAATTTTTTACTGCAACCGCGCCAAAAGTTCATCGCGGTAACTGGCACCCACTGGCACCTTGTTGCCCGCCACGGTCACATCCGACTTGTCCAAGTCCTGAATGTGCTTGAACGAAACGATGTACGACTTATGGACTCGCACAAAACGGTCCTTGGGCAGCAATTCCTCCAAGTCTTTCAAGGCAAACAAAGCCGTGATGCGGCGTTGTGTGGTGTGGAAGGTGACGTATTCGTGTTGTCCCTCGATGTAAAGCAGGTCATCATAGTTGATTTTGTACAACTTATAGTCTGCCTTCACAGTGATGAAATCGTTCGACTTGCTGATGGTATCAGGGGCTGGCTTGGGGCCTTCTTCCGTTCTGGGTTGCACGTTGCCAATGGCCTTGTTGATGGCTTGGAAGAAACGCGGAAAGTCGAAAGGCTTGAGGAGATAGTCGGAAACGGCCAAATTGAAAGCATCGACGGCATATTCCGAATAAGCCGTGGTAAAGATGATGGCGGGCTTCTTTTCTAAGCTCTTCACTAACTCCAAGCCTGTCAGGTCGGGCATCTGGATGTCCAACAGCATGATGTCAACCCGATGGTTTTTCAAGGCCTCCATCGCCTCGAAGGCATTCGAACACGTGGCCACCAACTGCAAGGATTCCACCTTTGAAACATAGTCCTGCAACAGCTTCTGCGCCAAATATTCATCGTCGACGATGATCACATTGTATCTCTCGTTCATAGTTCTATCTTGACTTTATAGATTCCTTTATCTTGTTCAATATCAAAAACATAATTCTCTCCATAATGCAGCATCAGACGTTGCCGCACATTGTTTTGCCCAATGCCCGACTTCTTCCCCTCCGAAAAAATGACGAGGGGTTTGGCATTCTCGGCCACCGTATTCTCCGCCACAAAGCAGAACGTGTTACCCGACTGCTGTACCTTGACATGCACATAGCCATCGGGATGCGTCTCCAAACGGCTGTATTTGAAGCAGTTCTCGATGATAGGCTGCAACAGCATGGGCGCAATCATGAAGTTCTCCTTTTCCACCTCTTGCTCCAACACCACATCGCGTTGCCCCGCCATTCGCATCATCTGGAAGTCGATGAAGTTCTCGACATACTTGATTTCCTTGCTCAACGGAATCACCTCTGCCTGACAATCGACCAGCACGTAACGCAACATCTCCGAGAGTTTCAGCACGCCATTGGCGGCATTGTCATCATGCGTGTAAACCATTGAGTAGATGTTGTTTAAAGCATTGAAAAGGAAATGCGGGTTGATTTGCGATTTCAGGTAGCGCAGCTCCATATCCAACTTCTCGCTCTTCAACTGGTCGGAGATGATTTTCTCCTCGTATTCCTTGCGCTGGTAATAGAAAATCACGACGAGGGCATAAACGGCGATAAACCAAATCAAACGCACCAAGTAAGACACGATAAAGCGCGATATATCAAAGATTTCGGCAAACGACTCCCCTGCTATAAAATGCAGCAGGCAAGCATCAATGGAGATGGAAGCCAACGACCAAAACGGTATCGCGAAAATCGACAACAAGATGAAAAACACCAAACGGTTCTTTTTCAGCAGATACTCTATCAGAACCTTATTGATAATGGTCACCAACAGCACCACCATGCCCACAAAACAGAGCGAGCTGGCCAACCTGAAAAGGTAGTTTTGGTTGGAATGGACCGCAAAAAAGATGACGAACAGCACAGCCCAAACCACGCCCCATCTATAAAGGCGCTCCAATAAGCCGAGGTTGGCCGTCGGCAGGGTTGGTCGTTTCATTCCCTTAATTTTCATGTTGCAAAAATAAAGCGTTTCATGAAATGCGAAACGCTTTTCAATAAAATTTCAACGAATTGTTCCATTACTACGAAAAAGCAAAGAGAATCATCAATTTCCAATAATTTGAAGTTCTTGAAAAAAAATGTTTACCTTTGCGGTCGGATTACAACTCAAATGCTATGACCAAATATCCGATCGGCTTACAGAACTTCAAAGGGCTTCGTGAAGACGGCTATCTTTACATAGACAAGACAAAATACGTCTATGAACTGGCCACAAGCGGGAAATACTATTTCCTCAGTCGCCCGCGACGTTTCGGGAAAAGCCTGCTCATTTCCACTATCGAGGCGTATTTCCAAGGCCAGAAAGAGCTTTTCAAAGGCTTGGCTTTGGAACAGTTGGAAAAGGAATGGAAAGTCTATCCAGTGTTCCACCTTGATTTGAACGCGGAACAATACAACTCTCCTGAAGGGCTATTATCCATCTTGGACAGATACCTCAGGATGTGGGAAAGACAATACGGAAAAAACGAAGGTGACAAGACGCCTACGGATCGTTTCGTGACCCTTATCCAACGCGCTTATGAACAGACAGGGCACAAAGTGGTCATTTTAGTCGATGAATACGACAAGCCCCTCCTACAGGCCATTGGAAACGAAGCACTTCAAGACAACTACCGGTCGCTGCTCAAATCGTTTTATGGCGTTGCCAAATCCATGGACAGTTACATCCAACTGGCTTTTTTCACTGGCGTAACCAAATTCTCGAAAGTCAGCGTTTTCAGCGACTTAAACAACTTAAAGGACATCTCATTGGATGCCCGCTATGTTGCCTCTTGCGGCATTACCGAAAGTGAAATCCACGCCCATCTCGACAACGAGGTCGCCCAAATGGCTGAAGCCAACGGCATCGACAAAAGCACCTGTTACGAACGGTTGAAACAGCAGTATGACGGCTATCACTTCCGTGAAAACAGCGTCGGGGTTTACAATCCTTTCAGCCTCTTAAATGCGCTTGACAGCAAGGAGTTTAAGGACTATTGGTTTGAGACGGGAACGCCCACGTTTCTCGTCGAGACCCTGAAACGCAATGACTATGAGCTGGAAAACATGACCCGTGAGGAAGTCACCAGCGACCTTCTTGGCAGCCTCGACAGCATCAATACCAACCCTTTGCCCCTCCTCTACCAAAGCGGATATTTGACCATTAAGAGTTTCGAGCCACGATTCATGACTTACCGCTTAGGATTCCCAAACGGTGAAGTAGAACGCGGCTTTACGAAATTCCTATACACGCACTATGTTCCCATACAACAGGAGAAGTCGTTGTTTTTCATCATCAATTTTGTTAAAGAAATTGAATCTGGTCAACCTGAAAAATTCATGGAACGCCTTGATGCGATGTTTGCCGACCAGCACTATCAGATTGCCGGTGATGCGGAGCTGTATTTCCATAATGTGGTGTATGTGGTCTTCAAGATGCTGGGCTTCTATGTCGACGTGGAACGCCACACCAGCGACGGGCGCATGGACCTGCTCATGCAAACCAAGGACTATATCTATATCATGGAGTTCAAGATTGACAAGTCGGCAGACGAAGCCCTCGCGCAAATCAAGGAAAAGCAATATGCTAAGCCTTTTGAACTGGACAGTCGAAAGCTTTATAAAATCGGTGTCAACTTTTCCACTTCAACTCGGCGCATTGAAAGTTGGAAGATGATTTGAGCAACAAAAACGCCATAAAACAAAAACGGCCGCCCTCAAACTGATGCCCCCCAGAAGTTTGACTGTTAAGCAATAATTGTTTTGGCAAAGAGTTCGACACCAACGCTGACGTTAATAACTCGCAGTGTTGATGAGAATCATTTCTCAAAATCCACTGATAAATAGTTGGAGCATCCCGTTGGGATGGAAAAAAGACAGAAATGTATCGGTTTTGACAAGTACAATGGCGAAGATGAGAAAACTTTTCATTGAACCGATGAAATATTTCGTTGAAATATACGTCTATACAACACAATAATTCCTACTTTTGCACCTTATTTTATATAGAAACGACATAGAGAAAAGTACTTTTATGAAAAGATTGGTTTTTAGGCTTTTAGCCATCACTACGATAATTATCGCCCCTTTGACCTTAAATGCACAAGACCCTTCAACCAGCTCAACGGCTTTGCAACTTACCCTCGACCAAGCCTTGGAGATTGCCCTTTCGGAGAACAACACCATCAAGATTGCTGACATGACGGTGGAAAAGACGGGCTATGCCCGAAAAGGCAGCTACGCCGCACTTTATCCTAACATCAGCGCCAACGGCTCCTACCAACGCACACTGAAGAAGCAAGTCATGGTGATGGACATGGGAGGACAACCTATGGAAATCAAGGTGGGCCGCGACAACAACATCACCACCTCGGCTTCAGCAAGCATGCCTATAGTGAACGCACAGCTTTGGGAAAGCCTCAAACTTTCGGGATTGGATGTGGAATTAGCCGTGGAGCAAGCCCGCTCGTCGAAAATCGCCATGGTGAAGCAGGTGAAACAAGCCTTCTACGCTGTTTTGCTGACAGAAAAGTCACTTGACGTGGTTACCAACGTCTACGACAACGCCCAGAAGAACTACGAGAAGACCTTGCAACGCTTCAATGTGGGTAAGGCCTCGGAAGTGGAACGCCTGCGCGCCCAAGTGACGATGATGAACGCCGAACCCAATGTGTCGAGCGCAGAAAACGCGGTTTTGTTGGCCACTTGGCAACTCAAGGCCGTCATGGGCATTGACCTCAACACTGAGGTGGAAGTGGTCGGCAACTTGGACGACTATACCTCGCAACTGCTGTCGCCCTACATTTCTGAAGAAGACCTCAGCAAAAACAGCTCGTTGCTACAACTTGGCATCCAAGGCCGCATGCTTGAGTCGACCATCAGGATGCAGAAGAAACAGTACATCCCCACTCTTGCCGCAAACATCAACTACAACTACAACGCCATGGGTGACGACGAACTGCGTTGGTTCCCCTCCTCGACGGCAGCGGTAAGTCTCAGCATCCCCATTTTCGACGGATTGCAGAAGCACTATAACATCAAACAGAGCAAAATCAACAAGAACATGCTCGACCTACAGCGCGAAGACACCGAACGCAACCTGCGCGTCGCCATCCGCAACTACAACGACCAGATGGCACTTTGCATCAAGAACTACCAAGCCGCCAACGCCACGGTGGGTATCGCCCAAAAGAGCTACGACATCTCCGAGAAGATGTACGAAGTCGGCAAGGCCACCATGGTCGAGCTGAACGACGCTCAAGTCTCGCTGATGCAGGCACAACTCACGCAAGCCCAAGCGGTTTACAACTTTATGGTAGCTAAGGCCTCGCTGGACGAATTAATTGGTAAAGAAGAATAAAGCAGTCAGCCATCAGCCGTCAGCTTTCAGCTCAGTTCCTGCAAGCTGAAAGCTAATTTTAAATATTGAATTTTGAATCTTGAATCTTTAAATCTTTGAATAATTAAATACAAATCAATGAAATACTTCAAACTCAGTATCATCGCTTTCGCCGTTGTCGCCATGATGACGGCTTGCGGACAAAAAGACAAGTCCACTGCCACGACAGAGCAAAACGCCCCGCAGGCCACCCCCGTGGTCAGCGTCATCACAGCACAGGCTGAAGATGTCGATGTCACCAACACCTTTACCTCCAACATCGAACCTTACGCCACAAACAACATCGTGTCGCAAACGGCGGGACGTATTGTGAGCATCAACGCCGAAGTCGGACAGAAGGTGCGCAAAGGACAGCTGTTGGCCAAGATGGACGATGTCAACCTCGCCAAGACCCGTATGCAGTATGTCAACGACTCGACAGAGCTGGCCCGTCTCACCCAACTGTATGAAATCGGTGCCATCGCCCAATCCGACTACGACATGGCGAAATTGGCCTTGAACGTGACGCAAAAGACCTACCAGAACTTGGCTGAAAACACTTACCTCCGCAGCCCCATCAACGGTGTGGTGACCGCCCGCAACTACGACAAAGGCGACATGTACAGCATGACGCAGCCCATCTTCGTTGTGGAACAAATCCAACCCGTCAAGATGTTGGTCAACGTGTCGGAAAGCCTGTTTACGCAGGTGCATGAAGGCATGGAGTTCGACATCATCGTGGATGCCTATCCTGATGAGGTCTTCAAGGGCAAGGTGAACCTGCTCTACCCCACCGTCAGTGCCACCACCCACACCTTCCCTGTCGAAGTCATTTGCCAAAATGCAGACCAACGCCTGCGCCCGGGTATGTTTGCTCGCGTGACAGCCAACTTCGGCACCAACCACCACGTTGTCGTGCCCGACATCGCTGTCGTCAAGCAACAAGGTTCAGGCGAGCATTTCGTCTATGTGCTCTTGCCCGACAACACCGTGAAATACACCCTGGTGGAACTCGGCAGACGCCTTGGCAACCGTTACGAAATCGTCAATGGCATCAACGAAGGCGACCGCATCGTCACCGAAGGACAGGTGAGACTGAAGGATGGAGTGAGTGTTACGGTAAAATGAATAGCTATCAGCCGTCAGCCATCAGCTATCAGCCAAGTTGCTGACTGCTGAAAGCTGATTGCTGAAAGCCACTGAACAACTGAACAACTGATTAACTGAACAACTGACATGAGTCTACAAAGAACAGCAGTAAATAATTCGGTGACGACGGCCTTGGTGTTTGTCGCCATCGCCATTTTCGGCATCTTCTCCCTGATGAACCTCTCCATCAACCAGTTACCCAACATGGAGACCAACTTCATCATGGTGATGACCTCCTATCCGGGAGCCAGTGCCGCCGATATTGAGACCAACATTTCAAAGACCTTGGAGAACACGCTGAATGCCGTTCCCGACCTGAAGCACCTCTCCTCCACCTCGCGTGAGAACACCTCAGTGCTTTCGTTAGAGTTTGAAAGCGGCATCGACATCGAGACCGCCACCAACAACGTGCGCGACAAGATCGACATGGTGCGAAACTACCTGCCCGACGGTGCGACCAACCCCGTCCTATTCAAGTTCAACGCAGAGGACATGCCTATCATGTTGCTCAGCGTGACGGCAGAAGAGAGTCTGCCTGCCTTGGACAAAATCATCGAGGACCGCGTCACCACGCCCTTGGCACGTGTGAGCGGTGTGGGTACAGTGTCGGCCAACGGTGCACCGAAGCGTGAAATCCAGGTCTACGTCGACCCGAACAAGTTAGAGGCCTACAACCTGACTTTGGAAAGCATCTCCAACACTTTGGCCACCGAAAACCGCAACGTGCCCGCTGGTTACATCGACATCGGCTCCAACAGCTACAGCTTGCGTATACAAAAGGAGTTCACCTCCGCCAAAGAGATGGAAAGCGTCATCGTTGGTTCACGCGGCAACGCACCCATCTACCTGCGTGATGTGGCCACCGTTAAAGACGGCTCCGAGGAACGCATCCAGGAGTCGTACAGCAACGGTCGCCAAGGTGCTACCATCGTCATCCAAAAGCAGACCGACGCCAATGCCGTGAACGTCATCAAGGGTATCAAGAAACAGTTAGAAGTCATCGAACCCACCCTGCCTTCCGACGTTAAAATGAGTATCATCGTCGATGGCTCCACCTCCATCCAGAACACCATCAACAACCTGCGCGACACCATCTTCATCACCTTCATCCTTGTGATGTTAGTTGTGTTTGTGTTCCTCGGTCGTTGGCGCGCCACCTTCATCATCGTGCTCGCCATCCCGATTTCGTTGTTGGCCTCGTTGATTTACCTGTATGCTACGGGCAACACACTGAATATCATCTCTATGTCGTCGTTGACCATCGCCATCGGTATGGTCGTGGACGATGCCATCGTGGTGTTGGAAAACATCACCACGCACATCGAACGTGGTTCAAAACCCAAAGAAGCTGCCGTACATGCCACCCAAGAGGTGCAGCTTTCTGTTATCGCCTCTACCCTAACCATGTTGGCCGTGTTCCTGCCTTTGACAATGATTAAAGGCACCACGGGCGTGATGTTCAAGCAGTTGGGTTGGATTGTGTCCATCATCATGGTTGTGTCCACTGTCGGCGCCTTGACTTTAGTGCCGATGATGTGTTCCCACATGTTGGTGATGAACCCCCACCAAAGCAAGTTCCACAAGGCCCTCTTCCGTCCCATCAACAAGGGTTTAGACGCCATCAGCAATGGTTATGCCCGCCTCATCGGTTGGTGCGTGAACCATCGTAAGGTGGTTATCTTCAGTATGTTGGGGCTGTTCATCTTGTCTATCGTCTTCCTTGCCCCGACCCTGAAAACTGAGATGATGCCCAAGTTAGACGAAGGTCGTTTGAGCATCAACATCGAGTTGCCGACGGGCACAGGACAAGATGTCACGGGAGCTTTTGCCAAGAGCCTTGCCGAGGACTTCATGGCCATCCCCGAAGTGAAGATTTGCAACTACAGTTTCGGCCAGGCCGACTCCGACAATGCCTTTGCCTCGATGCGAAGCAACGGTACACACATCATGTCGTTCAACCTGAGATTAGGCACCAAGACCGAACGCCGCAAAGCGGGTTTGCGTAAGACCAGCGAGGTGGCCGACGAAATCCGCGCCAAGCTCAACGCCATGCCCGAAATCAAGAAAGCCAACGTCAACGAAGGCGGTGGCGGCATGGGTGGCATGAGTACAGTGCAGGTGGAGGTCTATGGTTATGACTTCACCACTACCGACAATGTCGCCAACGAGATTGCACAAAAGCTCCGTGACCGTGGCATCTTGCAAGTCATCGTGGGCCGTGACGCTTACACGCCTGAATACCAAGTCGACTTCGACCGTGAGAAACTTGCCCTCAATGGCTTGAACAGCACCACGGCAGCCACTTACGTCAAGAACCGCATCAACGGCTCGGTGGGTTCCTATTACCGTGAAGACGGTGAGGAATACGACATCCGCGTGCGTTACGCTCCTGAGTTCAGAAAGAGCGTTGAAGACATCGAGGACATCAAGATTTACAACAGCTACGGACAGCCTGTCCGCGTGGGCGACCTCGGCGTGGTGGTCGAGACTTTGACCCCGCCTCAAATCCAGCGCAAGGACCGTGAACGTATGGTCAGCGTCACCGCTGTCGTCGGCAAGGGACAGGTGCTGAGTGACGTGGTGAAGATGTGCCAGGAAGTCATTAGCGAGACGGCCATCCCGCCCGAGATCATGACCAAAATCGCCGGCGACTACGAGACACAACAGGAGATGTTTGGCGACCTGCTCACCTTGCTCATCCTCATCATCATCTTGGTTTACATCGTGATGGCCTCGCAGTTCGAGAACCTGATGAAGCCTTTCGTCATCATGTTCTCCGTGCCCTTCACCTTCACTGGTGTCTTGCTCGGTTTGTGGGCCACCAACACCGCCTTGGGTGCCATGGCCTTCGTCGGCGTCTTGATTCTGATGGGTATCGTCGTGAAGAACGGTATCGTGCTCATCGACTACACCACCCTTTTGGAAGAACGAGGTGCCGAAGTCAGGGAAGCCACAGTGAAGGCCGCCCGTTCGCGTCTGCGTCCTATCCTGATGACCACGCTGACAACAGTGTTGGGTATGATCCCGTTGGCCATCGGTCGCGGCGAAGGAGCCGAGATGTGGAACGCCTTGGGTATCACCGTAGCCTGGGGTTTGACAGTGTCCACTTTGATTACCTTGTTATTGATCCCCGCACTGTATTGCTCGTTGGAGACAAGGGCTGTGCGGCGCAAGAGACGTAAAGCTGAGGAAGCGTTGACGAAGACGGAGAATATTAGATAAGCCGTCAGCTATCAGCAATCAGCCGTCAGCTAATTCCATGTCAAACAATAAGTAACTGGTTAAAATGAGAGATTTCCATCAATACAAGGTGTGGTCAAGAGGACATCAACTTGCCTTGAGTATCTATAAGAGAACAAAGAGTTTTCCAAAAGAAGAACTGTTTGGACTGACCTCACAGATACGAAGAGCATCCATGTCGATTCCTTTCAACATTGCAGAAGGATGTGGAAGAAGGTCTGATGCTGAATTTGCCCACTATCTCAATATTGCTGCGGGTTCTGCTTCTGAAGTAGAAGAAGAATTGCTGTTGGCTTATGACCTTGAATTTCTTGACAAGGAATCCTATCTGCCGCTTGACAAAGAAGTAAAAGAGATTAAAGCAATGCTTAGCAAATTAATTGATTCAATAAACTAACCCATAGAGTCGTTGGCTATCAGTCCCGTCCAAACCAAGCTGACGGCTGATAGCTGACGGCTGATAGCTATAGAAAAACATGAAAGCCATCCTAATCACATACAACCAAGCCTACTACGACGAAATCGCCAAGGTGCTAAATGATAACGGCACAAAAGGCTTCACCGAATGGAACGAAATCAAGGGCCACGGCAGCAACACGGGCGAGCCGCACTACGGCACCCACGCTTGGCCAACCTTGAACAACGCCATCATCAGCATTGTCGACGACGACAAAGTAGACAGCATCCTCAACCAGCTGCACGAAAAAGACCTCAAGACCCCGGATTTGGGGCTGAGGGCTTTCTGCTGGGGGATTGAGAAGATGATTTGAGAGATTTCTCGTTAATCATGCGGTTGCCACAATGTGACAGCCGCAATTGTCTGTTTTCGCATTACAAATGCTAATATTCTCCACTTCCACATTGCAAATGCGGAAGAACAAGGGGAACAAGGGCAATCTGAAGGCCGTTCCTCACAAAATCAATTGTAATTCTTGAACAAATTATTATAATAGAGATTGAGTGGATCAAACATCAAATCCCAATTATCGCCCCAAACAAGATTTCCATACTCTAATTTATAGTCAAGGAAACGGACGGGGTCGTGATATTGGTCGTATTGCGGATGGGGCCGTTTAATGAAATAGGGTTCAAAGTCAACAACATTGCACTTCCCATCGGCAAAAGTGACACGAAGCTTGTATTCGCCACAAGGCTCTATTTCAACAACACTATAACGGTTCTTTGTTTTCATATCTTTTTATTGATTTTCTCACAAATAAGAGGTTCTTTCAAGATGTAGAAGCGATACCATTTTTCGGCATGACTTACCACTCTTTTAGAATACGATCGCAAAAATAAACAAAATAACCAAACTTACCATTTTTGCCACACGAATTTCCCATTAATCCTGCGGCAGCCGCTATTGTCCATTTTCGCATTGCAAATGCTCATATTCTCCACTTCCGCATTGCAAATGCGGAAGAACGGGAGGACGGCATCCTCAACAAGCTACACGAAAAAGACCTCAAGACCCCGGATTTGGGGCTGAGGGCTTTCTGCTGGGGGATTGAGAAGATGATTTGAGGGATTTCTCGTTAATCATGCGGTTGCCACAATGTGACAGCCGCAATTGTCTGTTTTCGCATTACAAATGCTAATATTCTCCACTTCCACATTGCAAATGCGGAAGAACAAGGGGTTTCCAAAATGGAAATAGTCGTTGCTTAAAGAAAATCGGAATTTCCGATTTTTCTGTACAACAATTATTTCCTAAATGGAATATTCCTTATTTTTGCGCCAATAAACCACCAAACAGAATTAGATGATTTAAACATAGAAAACAACTAACATATTATAAACCATAGCGTTTGCTATTTATTCGAGGTATTCCGAAAGTTTGGCGACTATAAGAAGTTCCCCCTGAATAAGTTCAGTGAACGTCCGCGTAAGCGTGGACGGAACTTATTGGGGAACAGGTATCGCCAACACCTCGGAATACAATAAGTGAAATTCACGCTTTTCGTATTCCCAAGTGTCTGGTGTACTTGTGTTCCTCGGTAAGTTGCAACCGCTGAAATAGCAACCGCCGATGAGCACAAATATTTCAAAACAACATCGCGAAGAACTGTTGGGAAAAATCCAACAGATTCGCTCATATATTGCTGCTGCGCCACAGGATTCCAATACAGGTAATCTTCTGCAATACCTTGATGAACTAAACAAAGAGGTGAATGGTAAGAAATACGGCCTCGTCTTTGAGCATCATCGTGAAGCGATTGATAAGATTCTTGAAACACATACACCTGTTCTCACCGAGCAGCCCGATCTTTTTATTGACAATGGAGGCGAAATGAATTTCCTAATTGAAGGAGACAATCTTGCAGCCTTGCAACTTTTAGAGAAAACCCACAAAGACAATATTGATTTGATTTACATTGATCCCCCGTATAATACTGGGAGTAATGATTTTCAATACGATGATAATTATGTGAACAAAGATGATCTATTTATTCATTCAAAATGGTTGTCATTCATGGAGCCAAGATTAAAAAAGGCAGCAAACTTGTTAAAGGATAGTGGCTGTATTCTTATCTCTATAAATGAAAATGAAGTTTTTGGATTGAAATTGTTATGTGATGAAATTTTTGGGACGGAAAACTATCTAACAACCTTTGCTGTAAAAGTGCGTCACGAAAACCGCATTTTGAAAGGCGATAAAGATTTTCATGAAGTATTTGAGTATTTATTATTCTATAGGAAATCAACTAAACATAAGACCAGTAAGCGAACTTTTGACAACACTTCTAATGATGAATATGTTTGGGAATTATGTGAACTGGAGACACCATCAGAAACATTAAACTTTGGAAATAAAAAGGTAGAAGTCTTTCAACCACATCAGTACATATTAAAAAAGGGAGAACCTTCAATAAGTCGATTCAAGAGAATTAGTATTCGAGGCAGTATTAAAGAAGGAAACAGTAGCGGGCGTTTTTTTATGAAATACCTCAATCAATATATAGGAGAAAAGTTAGGATATGTTTATAAAGTTGAAAATATGGGTGATGATGGGGTTGGCTATCGATACTTTATAATTCCTGATAAACGCAAAAGAAAAAATGGAGATTATTTGCAGGGAGTTCCTCAAATGCGTTCAGACATAAAAGAAGTACCTTATGCAAATTTTCTTGATTTTGAACAATCATTTAATAATGTTGGTTATGAAGGTGATATAGAATTTAGAAATGGGAAAAAACCTATTGCATTCCTACAACATTGTTTCGATATGGGTGGACTTTCTAAAGGAAGAAAAAATGTGTTAGACTTTTTCGCAGGAAGTGGTTCAACAGGCCATGCCTTATTGGGTTACAACGTCAACAAAACAACAAAGCATAAATTCATCCTCTGCACCAACAACGAGAACAACATCTGCCGAGATGTTACCTACGAAAGATTGAAAACCGTCATCACTGGCAAGCGCAGAGACGGAAGCGAATACAACGAACATTACAATGCCTCGCTCAAATACTTCAAAATAGACTTTGTTCCCATTAGCGAAAAACTGTACTACGAATATGCCGATGAACTCCTGCTACATATCCGTGAATTGGTAGAATTGGAAAACGGCATCAATTTTAACGGAAACAACAAAATAGCCATCGTGCTCACAGACGAGGAAATGGAACAATTTGTAGCTAAATCAGAGAATTCCGCAAAGATTTTGTATCGAGGCCACGATGTTTTGCTCTCTGCCGAACAAGAGAAGTACCTGAAAGCTAAAGGAATACAGGTGAACGTAATTCCCGATTATTATTACAACGAACTTAACCGATAGGAGGAACTTATTATGCAATTAGTTGAATTTCAACTGAAAGCCATTGCAAAACTGAAAGAAGCAATGGAAAATGACAAGCGTGACATCATTCTGAAAAGTCCCACGGGCAGCGGCAAAACCATCATGCTCACACACTTCATGGATGAGTATTGCAAAAGCGTTCCTAAAATCGTGTTCATCTGGCTAACACCTGGCAAAGGCGACCTTGAAGAGCAAAGCAAGGCCAAGATGGACAAGTACATACACAATGCACAAACCAAACTCCTTGCCGATGTGATGACAAGCGGCTTTGCCGAAAACGATTGTTGTTTCATCAACTGGGAGAAACTCACCAAGAAAGGCAACAATGCTCTCAAGGAAGGAGAACGCAAGAACTTTTTGGAACACATTGAAACTGCACAAAACAATGGCTTACAGTTCAAAGTCATTGTTGACGAAAGCCATCAGAATGACAGTGTGAAAGCCAATGAAATTCTGGAGTATTTCAAAACCGACAAGATTATTCGTGCATCTGCAACACCGAGAGGCTATACTGACTCGACACTAATTGAGGTGGAAGAAGCCGATGTAATTGCTTCAGGCCTTATTAAGAAATTATTGGTCATCAACGAAGGGTTTGCACAGAATGAGAACATCGATGATCAAATCGGTTTTCTTTTGGATAGAGCCTTGTCAAAACAGCGGGAACTTTCTGCGGCGTTCCTTCAACGTGAATCAAACATCAATCCGCTGATTATCGTTCAGTTGCCTAACAAAAACGATGTTCTGTTAGAGCATGTTGAGACTTGGTTTGAAGGCAAACAGATTACTTATGAAAATCAATCATTGGCCATTTGGCTAAGCGATAAGAAAGAAAACCTAGAATCTATCGAAGAGCCTAATGCACTACCTATTGCAGTTATCATCAAGCAAGCCGTAGCTACGGGCTGGGATTGTCCGAGAGCCCATATCTTAGTAAAGTTGCGTGACAACATGAACGAAACCTTTGAGATACAAACTATTGGCCGTATTCGAAGAATGCCCGAAGCCAAGCACTACGACAATGACTTGCTTGACCGTTGTTATTTATATACGCTTGATGAGAAATTCACTGAAGGAGTACAGGCTTCTTTGGGCAATGGTGCACTAAACGCCGCCAAACTTTATTTAAAAAAGGAGCATAAGACTTTTTCTCTTCAAGGCGAATATAAGTCAGATCTGGCAACGACGGCCCGTGATAGCAGACAGGCACTACAAGCCATTGCATCCTATTATGCAAAAACATATAAAACGGACAAAGACTATAATTCCAATCGGACTCGTTTAGAAACCGGTGGCTACGATTTTTCCACAGATATTATCAGGCATACCGTTTCAGGTGACATTCATATGTTGAGCAAAGAGGAATTTGAGAAATTGAACGATATCCGAATTAACGAACCGTTAAACACTCATAAACATGGCCGAGAATTCCATCATGAAATTGCCAACATTGGCTTGAGAATCGGTTTGACCTACGACCAAATGAATGTTATTATCCGTAGATTGTTCGGCCAAATATACAAATACGAAAAACGTATTTTAGATTTGGAAATTAGGCACTTGTATGCTTTTGTCATCAACAATTCCGACCGACTCAGACATGACATATTACAAGCCATGGCAACCAACTTGCAACAAACAGCATTGCCTTCTGGAAATCAAGTGACAATGTTCGAATTCAAGTTTCCACAAGAAATCGTTTTCACCTTCAACGGTAAGGCAAAAGACCAAACCGTTATGGCAAAAAACGTATACGATGGTTACATGTTTTCAGCCGAACCTCGTTCCGATTCCGAACGTGCATTTGAAAAATATTGCGAATCATGCCAATCTGTGAAATGGCTCTACAAGAATGGTGACAAGGGTAGCGAATATTTTTCCATTGTTTATACTGACAACTCTGGCAAGTTGAAGTCTTTCTATCCAGACTACATCATCGGCCTACAAAATGGTGAAACTTGGATTATTGAGACCAAGGGCGGTTTTGACAGGACAGGCAAAAGCGAAGATATTGATATTTTCTCATCCAAAAAGTTCGAGGTGTTGAAGGTTTATTTGAAGAAACACAACCTTAAAGGCGGTTTTGTTCGCAAGGATAAACAAAGTCAAGAACTCTGCATTTGTGACGAACAATATTCCGACAACATCCAAAGTGATGACTGGAAATTGTTAAAGAATGTGCTATAAAATATCACAAGGAGCTTGTGCTTGAAGTGCCAAAATGGCACTTCAATGAAAAGATGATATTTCACCCCACCATCCCCAAAATCACCTCTGGCGCGATGGCCATTTCGGTGACGGCGCAAAGCCCCGCCCCCATATCCTTCAAGCTGGCACCCAACAGATAGACTTTGTCGTCGATGATCAGAAAACGGTCGTGGTTGCGGTGGGGCAGTTGGATGAACTCAATTTCGGTATATTGGGTGTTGTGTTTCTTCAAGTCGGTGAGGAATTGTTCGTTGTAGCGGGTGTGGATGGTCGCTGTAACGCCTTCGGCTCTCTTTGTGAACATAGAGAGCACCCGATCGTCAACATAGTTGTCAATCAGGACAATTCTTTGTTGAGCACTCCGAACGAGATCGGAGATGTAGGTCCATGCATCCCAAACGCAGCCAGTGGGAAAAACTTGCTCTGGGAGGAGTTTTGGATGATGCTCTTCTATCTTGTCGAGAATCAAATCGATTTTTTCGTCTGTTTCGATTTGGTGCCTTTCAAGATGGGCTATACGCATCAAAACAGCAGCATTCTGAATCATAAACCGTCGCATAGCGACAAAGGCATTCATAATTCTTATACTTACTTCTATGGCGATAGGACTATGTAGAACAGATGATAACTGTGCAATGCCTTGTTCCGTGAACACGTATGGAAGAGAAGGATTATATTTTAGCGAGCGTAGGTTATCGCAAATTGCGACAACCTCATCCCGTTCGGCTTCAGTTAACTGAAAACGAAATGATTCTGGGAAACTATTGTTGTAAATGAAAGATTAAGAAATCCTACTTCCCCGTGAAATCACTCTGATACTTAAACAAAATAAACTGGTCCGCGTACATGTCGTAGTCGATGGTGTGGACGCAGAAGCGGCAGTATTCGTAGGTGCCGTCGTCCAAAAGCAGACGACCTACATAGCCGTCCTGTAGACTGATGTGCTCGATGGTGTCGGTCCAACCGTCCTTGGGAATCTTGTCGACCATGCTCAGGCGGTACACCAAATCCTTCACAAAGGCAAACTCCACCTGGCTGGAACCCGTGTTCGTTATATTGAAGTCGTCGTCGGCAACGAGGTTCACATCGCCCTGCGAAAAGAAGTTAAACCCCTCGGTACGACCAAGATACATCTTGGCGATCTCGAAACTCGTCTCGCGTCTGTCGCACGAAACGAAGCACAACACGCAGGTCAACAAAACCGACAACACACTTATTCTCAGCTTTTTCATTGCTTTAGCTTTAATTGTTCGTTTTCCTCAATCAGACGGTCAATCTTCTTTTCCATTTCCAACAGCTGAGCCTTCACGTCGTCGTTGTTGTCGCTCACCATGGCATCGACGAAGATGGAGTTGATGAACGACATGCCGATGATGCCGCCTAATATCAGAAACAGGCTGAAGTATAACCTAACGACATGGTCCAAAAACGGGGAACCGGCCTTGGCAACAATGGCATCAGGAATCTCATACCAGCCTTCCAAGGTGCATAGCCTGAACACGGAGTAAAGCGACTTCAACGGAGTAGCAAAATATTCAGGAGCCACATACTTGAAAATCACGCAGTTCATCAAACCAAAGACAAGGATGATGACGAAAAACGCCAAGAAAATGGCACGCGTCTGTCTCATCGCCAACCGCAAGTTCTTTATCAGGATGGCAAAGTTGGGGAAGAACCGCCCTAACCTAAACACACGCATGATACGGAATAACCTGAATATCAACAACACAGAGAAATCGAAATAGCCTCTCGGAAAGAAGAACAATATCAACGACGGGATGGAAAGGAACACCAATACGCCATCCAACCGGTTCCATCCCGACGACCAATAGCCATGGAATCCGTAATAGATGTGCTTGACAATCATCTCCATAATGAAAATGATGGTGCAACTCATGTCGATGAACAGCAGGAATTTATTATGAATCCCGCTTTCCTCAAGAAAAATGACAATGGTGTTGAGAACGATGATAGACAATATCATCTTCTCGTTCAACAAAAACTTTGAAAGCCAAGTCTTTGGCTCCTTTTTCATCGTTTCGCTCATATTTCAAATTTGTTTTTTATCCTCCAATTTCATCCAATTCAAGCCACCGCAACTCTTTCTCGTCCAGCAGGTCCTTGATTTCCTGCAAGCGGTTGCCCATCTCATGCAGTTTTTGATAGTCGGTCTCGCTGATCAAAGCCTCGGTCAGGGTCTTTTTTTCTGCTTCAAGGGACTCCATCTCTTGCGTAAGCGTCTCGTATTCACGCTGTTCCTTGAACGAACGCTTCACCTTCTCGCGTTGCTTCACAGGTCGTGGCTCCTCTTTCTTCTGCGCCGACTTCTCCTTGCGTTCCTCCTTCAGCTTGGCATCTATGTAGTCCTTATACTGGCTGTAATTGCCCATAAAACCCTTCACCATGCCATCGCCTTGGAACACAAAGAGCTGGTCGACCACCTGATCCATGAAGAAGCGGTCGTGCGAGACCACCAAAAGGCAACCTTTGTAGCCTTGCAGAAAGTCTTCCAATTTCTGTAAAGTCAACAGGTCCAAGTCGTTGGTGGGCTCGTCGAGGATGAGAAAGTTGGGGTTCTGCACCAGGATAGTCAGCAGATAGAGCCGTCGTTTCTCACCTCCGCTAAGCAAAGCCACGGGCTGGCGGTGCATCTTGTAAGGGAACATGAAATGCGCCAACAGTTGGTCAGCGGTGTAGACCTTGTCCTTGCCATAGTACATCACCTCGGCGATGTCGCGCACGGTGCTAATCACCGTCTTGCTCTCGTCGAATTGTATGCCTTCCTGACGGTAGTAGCCGTAGGTCACAGTCTCGCCCGTCTTCACCCTACCTTTGTCGGGCTGCATCGCGCCAGTGATGAGGTTGAGGAAGGTGGACTTCCCTACCCCATTCTTGCCAATGAGTCCAATGCGCTCGCCTCGTTTGAAGACGTAATCGAAGTCTTTCAACACGGTGAGGTCGCCAAACGACTTCGACACATTACTGAGTTCCAGTATCTTGCCTCCCAAACGCTGCATCTGCAAGCCAAATTCAAGGCGTTCGTCCTGCTCTTGGTATCGCGAGCGGTCCTTCAAGTCATAAAACGCATCGATGCGACTCTTCGACTTGGTGGTGCGGGCCTGAGGCATTCGGCGCATCCACTCCAACTCGTATTTCAGCAGTTGGCTGTTGCGTTCCGCCGTGGCGCGTTTCACTTCCTCACGTTCGCGGCTTTTCTGCACGTAATAGTCGAAGTTGCCGTTGTGGGTGTACATCACTCCTTGGTAAAGTTCAAAAATCTTATTGCACACACGGTCAAGGAAATAGCGGTCGTGAGTGACCATGAGCAGCGTCATGCTCGACTGGGTGAGAAACTTCTCCAACCACTCCACCATCTCCACGTCAAGGTGGTTGGTGGGCTCGTCAAGAATCAGGAAATCAGGCTCATGCAGCAGCACCAAGGCCAAGGCCAAACGCTTCACTTGTCCGCCCGAAAGCTCGTCAACCGACTGTTCCAAATTATTGAGTGCAAAGCGTGTCAGATATTGCCGAGCCTTGAGGTGTTGCTCTTCGTTGAGGTCGGCTAACAAGTCGGAAACCCGCGTCCCAGCTGGATACACGGGCAGTTGCTCCAAGTAGCCGATTTTGATGTCGTTGGCGTAAGTAATCGTCCCCGAATCGGGCGACTCCTGCCCCACCAAAATCTTCAGCATGGTCGACTTGCCCGAGCCATTGGTGGCAATCAAGGCCGTCTTGTCGCCTTTTTCGATGCCAAAGGTGACATCGGCAAACAAAGTCTTGATGCCGTAGGACTTGGAAATGCCGTTGACCGACAGATAGTTCATTTCGCGAAACGCTTGACGTATTCAATAGGATACTGCGACTTCTCCGACACCTGATCCACCGTCATGCCCGAATCGAACAAGCGTTTGATGACGGCATCCATCGGCTCACCGACTTCGATGATATGGAAGTCAGGGTCATAGAAACGGACGATACGCTGTCCCCAAGGGGCTTCCTCAACGGGATGAACGTACTGAATCTCAGGAAATTCCTTCAGGTATTCAAGGAATTTGTCGAAGTCCTTCTCCTCGAAATAAAGCTCAGCGTCGTTCGACTTACTGCGGACGTCATCCGTATGGATCATCTCCTTCCATTTCTCTATCTCCTGCAACGCAAAACCGCCTTCGAACTGGACATTTTCGCCAAAATCAAAGGCAACGCGGTCGCCAATCACCTCTTCATAGAAAGTGATGGCTTTTTCCATGTCGGAAACCACCAATAGTGGACATTTGAATTTCAACATAGCATTTCGTTTTGATAGCGCAAAAATAAAAAAAGCCTCGCATCTAATGACACGAGGCATTATCTTTTCTGAAAAAAATCATTTCTTCTTTTCCTTGGGCAGCACGGCAAACTTATAGATGCACAGCTGATGGTAATCCTTGCCAGGTCTCAGAATCGGCTTGGGAGCCAATGCGTCATGGTTGATGGCATCAGGGAAATACTGGGTTTCAAGTGCCAGACCCTCGCGGAAATTCAATGCCTTGCCGCACTTGCCTATGCCCTTGCCATCGAAGAAGTTACCGCTGTAGAACTGCAGTCCCACTTGGTCGCTCCACACCTGCATCTCACGTCCGCTCACCGGCTCGGTCAACGTGGCATTCCAAGCGTATTGTTTCGGGTCGGTCTTGTCCATAATCCAGTTATGGTCGTAACCTTTGGCGTTCTTCAGTTGCTCATCATCCGCATCGATGTTTTCGCCAATGCGATGTTTCACGCGGAAGTCGAAAGGAGTGTTTTTCACGCCCGAGAACTTACCATCGGGAATCAATTGGTCGTCGACGGTGGTCATATAACGCGAGTTGATTTGAAGCTCATGGTCGAGGATAGTACCTTTGCCCTCACCTTTCAGGTTGAAGAACGAATGGTGCGAGAAGTTGCACAAGGTCGTGCTGTCGGTGGTGGCAGCATAACGGATTTGGAACTGGTTGTCGCGTGTCAAGGTGTAGCTCATCGTCACGTCGAGGTTGCCGGGGAAACCATCTTCGCCGTCGGCAAACACGGTGTGCATCTTTATCACGCTGTCATTGGTCGAAACCACTTCCCAAACGCGCTTGTCGGCACCGATGAGGCCTCCATGAAGCGTGTTCTCACCATCGTTCTTAGGCAATTGATACTCAGTACCCTTAATGGCAAACCTACCGTTGGAGATACGGTTGGCGCAACGGCCCACCACAGCACCGAGATAACGCTCGCCGTTGTTGTTCAAATACTTGTCAAGATGGTCATAGCCCAAGACGATATCTTCATAGTTTCCGCGATTGTCGGGCATCCAAAGGGCCACAACGCGACCACCATAGTTGGTGACCTGCATCGTCAAAAAACCATTGTGTAATGTATAAAGCGACACTTGCTTTCCGTCCACCTCCTTGGTGAAGTTTTCGGTGGGTATCAATTTTACTTCCTTTTTACCGCAACCGACTAACAATAAGGCGATTGCAAAAATCGATAACGCTTTTTTCATCTTCATTCGATATCAAATCTTCAAAAATCGGGCTGCAAAATTACAAAAACTCTTTAAACCGTGCAAACACATTTTTATTTCGTTCGGGTTACGCCTTGATAATCAACAGTCTTATGGCGTTTCAAAAATTCTATCAGCATTTCCTCCGAAGTCATGAACATACTCTCGCCGTCGTCGACGCTCTCTATGATTACTGTGGAGGCCATATAACTGTTAAAAGCCACTTTATAGGTTTTCTTCGTGGAGAAGTTCTCCCCTTCCATCTCGACCCACACCTTTTGGCCATCGTCGCTCACCTTGTAAGTCATCCCGGAGACATACGAGGGATAGCCGCCGTTTTTCCTGTAGGAATTGAGGATAAACTTCTTCACCTGTTCTCCAGTCATTTGATACACAACCACTTCGTTATTGAACGGGTCGATGGAGTAAACATCTTTCACGGTGATAGGGCCTTTGCTCAGATGCGTGATGCGAATGCCACCCGTGTTTTGGAAAGCGAAATTGGCACCGCTCATCTCGCAAAGGGCGTCGCAGAGCATACTGCCCAACTCCTCAGGAGTCTCAAATTTGGTTTTCGCCGTGGCGATGGGCTCGTTCAAAGCCGGCGAATCGTTGAATTTGTTCACCAACTGCTTGATTTCGGGTTTTTCTTTCCTCACCTTGTTGACATTCAACACGATAGCCTCCTTTGAGATGACTTTATGGTCTTTCACCCTCAGCTTCACCAAAGTGGCACTTTTCAGATGCGAGCCCGACTGGGTGATCAAGACGCCATTGGTCTCGGAAGGGTGCTCTATCAAGGTGTGGGAATGGCCACCGATGATGGCATCGAGCCAAGGGTTGGATTGCGCTAATTCCAGGTCGTCCTCAAAGCCGCAATGCGAGAGCAGAATCACCACATCGTTCTGATTTCTAAGATATTTGTAATCGGGCAACACCACTTTAGGATGTTTGAAGCTCACCTCTTTTATCTTGTCGGGGTGCGTCCCTGGAATGCTGTCGTGGCGGACTTCAATCAAACCCACCACAGCCATCTTCACGCCTTGCTGTTCCATGGTCACAAACGGCTTGATGTCGAGTTTGACATTATCGGGGATGAAGACGTTGGCGCAAAGGAAAGGAAACCTGGCCCTTTCGATGTCGTTTTCCAAACTCACGATTTCGCCATCCCATTCGTGGTTGCCGACGGTGCTAAGGTCGAAACCTGTTTGGTTCATCAACTCAATCATCGGGTAATTGACGGGGTCATACTGGTCGTTGACGGGATTGCCCGTGCGGTTGTCGCCTGCCGAAAAGAGCAACAGGTCGGGATAAACGGCTCTCAAACTGTCGACCAACGTGGCAAACCTGGGGAACTGGTCGATATTGGCGTGCATGTCGTTGACCGAAAGTATGGCGATTTCCGCCTCGCCAGCGGCGACGGGGGTCTCCCTTTGCTTGGTTTCTGTTGTTTCGCTTTGGGGCTGATTGCGAAGTAAAAGGAACATCACCACAGCCACCATGGCGAACACCAATAGCATCTTCTTTTTATTCATGGGTCCAAGGTTAGAATTTGGCGCAAATTTAGGAAAAAGTTTTACCTTTGCGGCATCATGTCGAAAAAAAGCCATACGGATTACCCCAGCGGAAGCCGGACGAACTGGAAGGTGGTACTCACTTACCTATTCGTCATGGCCCTTTGTGCGGCTTTGTTCTACTACATCTTCAACCTGCGCGACACCATTGAGAGCCAGCGTTCCAACATCAACTCGCAGCACGATGCGCTCAATTGGGTCAACGAGTTCACCAAAAACGTGCATACCGCCCAAAACGCTGCCAACCTCTATGCCTTCACCGAACAGTCCAAATACAAACGTGAATTCAACACCTATCGCGATGCCATCAAGGCCCAAACCGACTCGTTGATGCTGTTCGAAATCAGCGAAGACAACAAATTGATGGTGAATGAAATAGGCAATCTCATTAAAAGCAAAGGTCGAATCAGCAACGAGTTGTCCAAACAATTCCACGACTTCAACCCCTTAGCCGAATTTGACCGCACCATCGACGACTACAGGCCACCCAAACCTGAAGAGGAAATCGTGGTCACCACCGTGTCGAAAGACACCATCATCCATGTGCCGAAGAAAGCCGAGAAGAAAGGATTCTGGCAACGTGTGGGCAAGGTGTTCAACCCATCGGAGGAACAAGGCGACAGCCTCGTCCACATCTCCATGGAACGCACCGACACCCTACGCATCCAACGCCAACATCCTGATACAGTGAACATTTTGGCCGACCTGCGCATGCTTTCCGACAGAGCCAAGAAGGAATACTGGAAGAAAATCAAGGAATACGAGAAAAAGACGCAGGAACTCGTCAAGGCCGACAACCAGCTCTCTGAACAGATTTCCAGCCTGTTGATACGCCTCGACCAGGAAATCCTCGACTCCACCATCGCCGAAATCGAGAAAAGCGAAGAAATCATCCACGAAAACACGCGCATTTCCATCATCATCGGGGCCGTTACCTTAGCCCTCATTATCATCTTCATCATTTTGATTATCAGTGATGTAAACAAAGGATACCGAGCACATCGTGCCGCCGAGGAAGCCAAGAAAAAGACTGAGGAAATCATGGAAAGCCGCCACAAGCTGCTGCTCTCCGTCTCGCACGACATCAAGACACCACTGAGCTCCATCTTAGGCTATGTGGAGCTGTTGGACAAGACGGGCAACGAGAAGGAAATCAACTCGATACAGCAATCTGCCGACCATATCCTCAACCTGCTCACCAACCTCTTGGAGTATTCAAGCCTCGAACAAGGCAAACTTCAGGTCAACAACGAAACCTTCAACCTCCGTCAGCTTTGCGACGAGACGGCAGAGATGTTTGAGTCCATCGCCCGCCACAAGAACCTGCAATTCAATTACGAACCCAACATCGTGGACGGTTGCACCATTCTTTCCGACCGACTGAAAATCAAGCAGATAATAAGCAATTTGATTTCCAATGGCGTCAAATACACCTTGGAAGGCAGCGTCACCTTCAAGGCAAGGATGGGACGCAACTTGGTGGTTTTCGACATCATCGACACGGGCGTGGGCATTCCGCAAGACAAGTTGGAAGAGGTGTTCAAGCCATTTGTGCGTATCGAGACCTACAACCAATTTGCCGAAGGCAGCGGCTATGGCATGTCGGTCGTCAAAGGTCTCGTCGACCTGCTTGGCGGCGAAATCCACATCGACTCCGAAGTGGGCAAAGGCACTCATTTCGAGGTGAGGATTCCCGTTGGAGAGGTGGAGCAACAACCTGAAGCGAAGGATGAAGCACAAGACAACAACAAAAAGAGCCTCAATATCTTAATCATCGACGATGACAACACCTTGTTGTCCGTAATCGACAACATGCTGCACCGTTTGGGACACCAAGCCATCCCCTGCCGTTCGATGAACGACCTCGACAATGCGTTGCTGCAAATCAAGGACTACGACTACATCCTCACCGACCGTGAGATGGGCGCCGTGACCGGCAACGACATCCTCTACCTTGTCAAGGAAGTCGACACCACGATACCCATCATCCTCATGACGGGGCGCATCGAATACACCAACGAAAAAGCCAAGGAGGAAGGCTTTGACGGCTTCTTGCAAAAGCCTTTCAATTTAAAGCAGTTGGAAAGTCTCTTTGGAAGTGTGGCTACCAGTGAAAACGAAGAAGAAACCGCCTATCCCGACTTCCCCGCCTTCAGCGAGATGATGGGCAACGACAAAGAGGCCATCACCGACATCCTCCGCGTCTTTGTGCAGTCAACTGCCGACGACCTGGTTACGATGAACACCTTGATTGAGCAGTCGGATTTCGCTGAAATGCAAAGCCTTTGCCACAAGATGCTGCCCATGTTCAAGCAGTTGGAGCGCGACACCACCTTCCTCGCCCGCATGAACGCCATGCGCGGCAAGGGCGAAACCGAAGCCGACTACCCCACTTGGAAAGACGACGCCACCCAATTCATGGCACAAACCGACGAACTGATGGATCTGCTGGCTGAAAAGTATGGGATTGGGTGAATTGTGTAATTTGCTGGATTTGGTTGTCAACTTCGTGTCTTACGGCTAATCCAAATTCTCTCCATTATTGTTGACTATTGTGTCAAGTTTTTTCAGAGGAAGACACACTTTTTTTGAGAAACACTTGCATTATTCAAAGTAAAATGTGTAATTTTGCAGAAAAAATTCAAAATAAGCCATGTTAGTAGAGTTTTCAGTCACCAACTATCGCTCCATCGGAAAAAAACAGACCTTGAGTTTGACACCTGCCCCAAAGCAAAAGGAGTATCCGGAGAATATCATTTCCGAAAACCAGTTCTCCGCACTGAATGTCATCGCCATCTATGGCTCGAACGCCAGCGGCAAGTCGAACTTGTTGCGCTGCATCAGCGTGATGGATGAGATTGTGCATATCTCGTCGCGTACCTCCTCAACAACGAAGCTACCCTACGATCCTTTTGCGCTGAAAGAGGGTTATGTGGACAAACCCACCGAGTTTGAGGTTGTTTTCGTCACCGACGAAAAACGCTACCGTTATGGGTTTTGCTACAACCAATCCAGCATCATCCGCGAATGGCTCTATCGGAAGAACGTGGGGCGCGAGGTCCCGTTGTTCCTCAGAGAAGACGATGTCATCGATGTCCGTTCAGGCTTCCAAGGAAGCAAGAAGCTGATTGACACCGCCGTTGAGGCAACCCGCAACAATGCTCTGTTCCTGTCGCAATGCGACTCACTCAATGTGGAGGAAGCCACCATGATCATGGCTTGGTTCAACACTCTGCATGTCATCAATGGACTTTATACCGAAAAGCATGAAGTCAGCACCGTTGAACTTTGGCAACAAACAACTTATCGCGAGAAGATTAACCAGTACATCAACAGCATTGCCATGGATATCCAAGGCATCAACATCTCCATCAAGAAACTTGACGAAAACGACCTCCCGCCAGATATGCCCGCCCCAATGAGAGAGAATCTTGCAGGAATGTCGAAATACAATGTCCAATCTTTCCACCATACCTACTCCAAGGACAATGCGCCCACAAGCGAGTTCCTCTCTTGGGACTTCGACAAGCATGAGTCGGAAGGCTCGAAAAAGGCACTTCAACTGTCGGGTCCTGTCTTGAGTGCTTTGATGAACGGCGAAATCCTTGTGATAGATGAGATGGAAGCGAAACTTCACCCCATTATCACCCTCAACATCATCGACATGTTCCTTGACCCGAATTGCAATCCCAAACACGCACAACTGGTTTTTGCTACCCACGACACCAACCTACTCAGCTATTCCAAACTCCGCAGAGACCAAATCTATTTCACCGAAAAGAACAAATGGGAAAGCACCGAATTGTTCTCGCTGTCTGACTTCGTGTATTTCAACGAAAAGAATGGAGAAATCATCGAAGAAAAGGAGCGGAAGGACACCGACAAAGAAAGAAGGTACTTGGAAGGCCGCTATGGCGCCATCCCCTTCTTGGGCGATTTCAAGAACCGAATCAACAGACTGTTATGGCAAAGAGAGGGAAACTAAAGGAACGGCCAAGAGAACTATCGGTAAGGCCAACGATTACACGCCATTACAAAGAGTTCTTCCTAATCGTTTGTGAAGACGAAAGCACTGAGCCTGCCTATTTCCGCAAGGTGTTTCAAGAGAGGTTTGAGGAGCTGCTTCCCAAGGACACCATTAGGATTGAGACTGTTGGGACGGGAAGAAACTCATTGGGTGTGGTGGAAAAAGCCGTAGAAGAAAGGATATCTAAGACGGAAATCGTCCCCAAGGCCATCGACCATGTGTGGGCAGTGTTCGACAAGGACGACTTGGACCAAAACGAAACCACTGCCAAAAGGTTTGAAGAGGCTTTTTCGGTTGCTGCCGCCAACGACATCAACATTGCCTACAGCAATGAGTGTTTCGAGTTATGGCTGTTGCTCCATTTCGTGAATGTCAACAATTCCAAGCCCATCCCACGGAAAGCGACGGAGGGCGTTGACAAGTCTTCATGTCTCTATGGCATGTTGGAGGATGCCATCAACAAAGGCAGAACCGCCGACCAGCAAATCATTTATGACCACGCGCATCATTCCAAACCATATATCAGCGTTGAGGGTCTCGTTGACATCATCATGAAATCGGGAGACGAAGCCAAAGCAATCGAAAGAGCATCAAAATTGGACGAAGTATGGCAAGGCAAAAAGCCTATTGAGGCGAACCCTAACACTACGGTATATAAGTTGGTGAAGGAATTACGGGAGTGGCTGGAGTTTTATGGACAATGAATTAGCCGAAGTCAGGTTGTAATTTGTTGATTTTGGTTGTCACTTCAGTGCCTTACGGCTAATTCAGATTCTCTCCATTTTTTTGACTATTGGGTCATGTTTTTTCAGAGGAAGACAATGGTCACCAATCGCCATCAACAATATTGGCGATGATTTTATCTACCACCTGGTCAAAGTATGGTTGGCGCAAAAAACAATTGTGTCTTGAATTGTGAAGCTTCCACTATTTCTCGTTGATAGACACTGCTTACAGCCATTTCTCTAAACCTTTGGGAAGTTGGCCACTGCGAGATTTGAGATAAATGCCATAGTCTTCGGCTGCCAAACTTGGGAAACTACTTTCTTCAAGCGGCGGATAGGCTCTCAATTTTTCGCTTAACTCTTCATCAGAAAGCCTGCTGTGACGGAAATGAGATTGGTTCTTGCTGTTTACCTGAGCCCAAAGCCAACTCTCGACCTGTTGTTGAAGCCAAGACTGGAACGGCTCTTTGATCTGGAATGTATTTTCAGCCTGCATGACCAAACCATCGTCCAACGCAATACGATAAGTACACATCTTGAATTATTTTATGCCTGCAAAAACACACAAATTCGGAAACAACGCCACCTTTTTCTGAAAAAGCTGCATCTGACATCCGCGTGAACAGCAAAATTGCCTCCTCCACCAAAACAAAATCAGTTTTTATAATTTCTTGTTAAAAATCAGAAAAATGTTCGTATTTTTGACACCTTAATCCTATTCTCTATGTTAGAACTCACCATTGCCAAATCATTGAATAAAGCCTATCGGCAGATTCCCGTTGACCGCGTAGTCTTCGACACTTTCAAAAAGCAGTTGAATATCCTTTTCGAGCAGATTTCGACCATCAACACCGAAGAAAAACTCAAAGGTGACCTTATGGATTTCCTAAAGCTTTCGTTCTATGGGCAAGACTACAAAGTTTCACCCAACGGAGATATTGACTGTGCAATCCATTTGGGCAATAGTATCGACAATCCAGTGGGTGTCATCTTCGAGGTGAAGAAGCCTACCAACGTATCGGAAATGATTACGAGGGAAGACCTTAATCGGAAAGCCTTACAAGAACTACTTCTTTATTACCTTCGGGAGCGGCACACGAAGAAAAATTTCCAGCTCAAACAACTTGTGGTCACAAACGTCTATGAGTTTTTCGTTTTCGATGCTCAGGAGTTCGAGCGTTTGTTCTACTCCAACAAGAAACTCATCAAACGTTTTGAGGAGTTTAATGCTGGAGAGCTAACGTCTGAGAAAACAGACTTTTTCTACAAAGAAATTGCTGCTGACTTTATTGCCCAGGTGGTCGACCAACTGACCTTCACATGGTTTGACATCAGAAAATATAAAGCTTACCTTGAATCTGGCAACGACAAACACCTTATCGAACTGTTCAAGTTCTTCAGCCCAGAGCATCTTTTGAAGAAACGTTTCCAAAGCGACAGCAACTCACTCAACACCAAGTTCTATAGTGAGCTATTGTACATCATTGGGCTCGAAGAGATTGAGGAAAAGGACAGCCACAAACGCATCATCACCCGTCGAAACAAGAACGAACGTCATCAAGCGTCAATTCTCGAAAACGCAATCAATATTTTGGATAGCGAAGATTGTTTGGATGATGTTAAAAACCGTTTTTCCTATGGAGGAAACCGTGAAGAACAGCTTTTCAATGTTGCCCTTGCTCTAACTATTAATTGGATCAATCGGGTCTTGTTCCTGAAACTATTGGAAGCACAACTTGTCAAATATCATAAAGGCGATGGCACGTATGCATTTATGAAGCCTTCCGTCATTCCAGATTATGACGAATTGAACAAACTGTTTTTCCAGGTTCTTGCCAAACGTGTTTCCGACAGGTCCGATCTAATCAATGAGAAATACAGAAAGGTTCCATACCTTAACAGTTCTTTATTTGAGGTGAGCCAGTTGGAACGTCAAACCATAAAGATTAGTGGATTGGACAACAGCGAGCTTCCTCTATTTGCCGGCACAGTTCTCAAAGACGGCTCAAAGCCCCGCTACAAGCAGCTTCCAACGCTTCGTTATTTGCTTGAATTCCTTGATGCATACGATTTTGCAAGCGAAGGTTCTGAAGAAGTTCAAGAGCAGTCAAAGACCCTTATCAACGCTTCTGTCCTTGGTTTGATTTTCGAAAAAATCAATGGTCACAAAGATGGTTCCGTATTCACTCCTGGGGCCGTCACCATGTACATGAGCCGCGAAGCTATCCAACAAACGGTAGTACGCCGTTTCAACGAAGAAATGGATTGGTCTTGCAAGGATTACGAAGCCCTCAAAAACAAGGATATAGATGATCTTGCTCGTGCCAATGCCATTGTTGATTCCATGCATATTTGCGACCCTGCCGTAGGTTCTGGCCACTTCCTTGTTTCCGTCCTTAATGAAATCATCCGTACCAAATACGACCTTGGAATATTGGTTGACAGCACTGGTAAACGAATCAAGAAGCAAGAATACAGCGTTGACATTGAGAACGACGAACTCCTTGTTTCCGACGAGGACGGCAATCCTTTTTCCTATATTCCAGGCAATCTTGAAAGTCAGCGCATACAGGAAACCCTTTTCAACGAAAAACGTAAAATCATCGAAAACTGTCTTTTCGGTGTAGACTTGAATCCCAATGCGGTAAACATTTGCCGTCTTCGCCTTTGGATAGAGTTGCTGAAGAATGCCTATTACACCAAGGAAAGCAATTTCTCGGAGTTGGAAACGCTTCCTAACATCGACATCAATATCAAGGTGGGCAATTCATTGTTGCACCGTTTCGATTTGGCTCAGGACATCTCTGGAATACTTCGCAAAAACGGCATCTCTATAAGCGACTATTGTCAGGCGGTCAACAAATATAAAAACGCACACAGCAAGGATGAGAAGAAAACCCTTGTGGATTACTTACAGCAAATTAAGGGAAACCTTCGCACACAAATCGGGCAGAATGATCCCAAACTGAAGGAAAAGCAAAGACTAGAGAGCGAATTAACCGATTTGTTAGCGCCACAACTCTTTGAGATTAGCAAGAAGGAACAGACAGCACGCGACAAAAAAGCGAAAGACTTGCAGAACAAGATCGCTAAACTTCAAAAAGAGATTGATGAGGTACATGATAATAAGGTTTTTGTGGATGCTTTCGAGTGGCGTATTGAATTCCCTGAAGTGCTTGATGAAAACGGCAAGTTTATCGGCTTTGATTGTATCATTGGTAATCCGCCGTATATGAGAATACAAACCATACGAGAATCTAACCCGGAATTTGCTGAATATCTATCTAAAAACTATCAAGCAGCTACTGGTTCTTTCGACTTGTATGTTCTCTTTGTCGAAATTGCCAGACAATTAATTAAAGAAAACGGTCTAGTCCATTATATTATGCCTGTAAAGTGGACCAACTCTGATTTTGGAAAAGGCTTACGCGGCTATTTGGCAAAGGAAAAGTTTGTATCCAGAATCATCAACTTTGGTGCATATCAAGTTTTCGATGCTTCTACTTACACAGGATTACAATGGTTCTGTTCTTCGGAGAAGATTCAATATGCCGAGTTAGATAATAGTATTACTACTGTTGATCAATTTACCAAGTTCTTAAATTCGATACAATTATCTGATTATTCACTAATTGAATACGAAACAGATACTCCTTGGACTTTAGCAAATAAAGTCGTTAATGGTATTTTGGAGAAATTGAGAAAGAATCCGTATACATTAGGAGATGTTTTCGAATCCATTTTTCAAGGTATCGCAACAAGTAAAGATGATGTGTATTTTCTATATGATTGTAAGGAGTTTGACAACTTTACGATTGAGGGTTATTCGAAATATCTCAATGAAAGAATAGTTATTGAAAAAGGACTGGTTAAACCTCTTTTAAAAGGAGAAGATGTGCATAGATATGAGGTTCTAAACAGCAATCGCTATGTGGTTTTTCCATATAAGTTTGTCAACGCCAAAGCTATATTATACGAAGAAGACGAAATAAGTACTTTATTCCCAGAAGGTTACAAATATTTAAAAGCATGTGAGTCTGAATTGCGTGGCCGAGAAAAAGGCAGGTTGAAAAATGACACTTTTTGGTATAGATATATCTATCCTAAAAATCTAACTTTATTCGACCAAGTCAAAATTGTTGCACCAGAAATTTCTCTAGGAGGAAACTTTACCATCGATTCAAATGGACGATATTATAGTACAACAAAAGTCTATGGCTATGTGAAGAAAGAAGGGCTTCCTATTAGTTATGAGTTTTTACTCGGATTATTGAATTCCAGCTTGTTTTGGTTCTATATTCAAAAAACTGGATACGTTTTACGAGGAGGTTATTACACGTTCAAAACGAATTATGTCGCGCCTTTCCCGTTTCCTAATTATTCAAATCTGCCTGCCGATTTAGTGCATTCGATTGAAAGCCTTGTAAAAGAGATTACAAAACAGATGAAAATGGGTGGTTCAGATACGACCCGTATCCAGATAGAACTTGACAAACAAATATGTAAGTTATATAATGTAGATTATAACGCGATATGTTCCGCTCTTTCTGAATAATAGTTAGCAACTTTCCACTATGCGTATCTCGTCATCATTTAGATTATACAACGCAAAAACAAGTTTATTTATCTCCTTTGTGATTGTTGCACGTATTTCAGAGTTGTTTTCTTGAATAATTCTTTTTGCAAGATTACATAGCAAAGTATCATATTCTTTCGGGATTACTGGTATCGGAAACGGTTTAAGATAAGCGGGTTTGTATCTATAATATCCGTTAGCTAACACTGTGCCTGTCTGTATCATAAACCACCAACAAAGTTTCGAATTGAGGATAGCCATCCAAGTATAATAGCTTTCTGAAAAGCTATTACGTTTTATGTACCCGTATACAGTAGTTGTACTATAATATTGTCCGTCAAAGTCAAACGAATAATTGCCACCCAAAGAAATCTCAGGTGCTACAAGTTTTGGAATGTTTCCATATCCTATTCCTTGGTTTCGTCCGAATTGAAACCATTTGTCATTATCAAACCTGCCTTTTTCTCGGCCACGCAATTCAGACTCACATGCTTTTAAATATTTGTAACCTTCTGGGAATAAAGTACTTATTTCGTCTTCTTCGTATAATATAGCTTTGGCGTTGACAAACTTAT